>VSSQ01000141.1_pt1 | contig 96329 bp, 49 predicted proteins | sample 4763081 | NCBI WGS metagenome assembly VSSQ01 (sample SAMN12137344, study PRJNA551015) | bioreactor metagenome | isolation source: SDC9 anaerobic chlorinated ethene degrading culture | place: USA: Knoxville, Tennesee | collected 2015-01-01
AAGCAAATCAGGCCTTTTGTTAATAAATATTACGTATTGTTGAAAAGTTACGGATCAATTATACGCGGATTACAACCCTGAAAAACCTGCAAGGCAGATTTGAAGAGGGCTGAAAAAAGCCCCTTATCAACGCATGGCGTGCTGAATTACAATCTTCCGACCCTGAAAAACTGCCGGCGCCGCGGTGAAGGAATGCCCTAAAAGCCTATTTCATTCAGCAATTATTGTATTACCACTTTGATTACTTCTGCTTTCCCGCTGCTTGTTAGTCTCAGCACATAAACACCGGGCGAAAGCAGAGGTTTCCAGGTTAATGTATGCACTCCCGGATTCATTGTTGCATCCAGCAGGGTTTCCTTCTTCCTGCCGTTCAGATCGAAAACATCGATGACTGTTTGCGTGGCTGACTCAAGCGAAAACGAAATCCTGGCTTCAGCGCTAAACGGACTTGGCGTAACTGCCAACAGACGATTGTCTGGCTTCAGACGGCCGGTATTAACGCCGGTCCTGACCTTTACTTCAATGGGTACAATCAGTTCATTCAGAAAATAGTCCCTGATGGTAATGGATGAAAAATAATTGTCGTCAGCCATTCCGTTAGGATTTATTGTTACCGATATGGTTTCGGGTTGGCTGCCGTGAAGTATTCCTTCTGTGGTATGAACTGATAGCCAGGGTGTTGTTTCCGGGGTTGAGATTGTAAATGGATTTGTTTCACTCCCCGAGGCCGAAAGCAGTATATCGATTGTCGTAATGGTCTCCGGTGCAGATAACAGTGAGATAACCCCGGGATCGGCAGATATTGAAGGTGGGTTCTGTACCATCTGCAGGGCACCCAGCAGGTTTAACCGGCCTCCGCTGACAGTTATTCCGACAAGTGAGGGGATGGTATCAACAGAAGCGATAAGGTATCTTTTGAATTTTGAGGAGATCAGTACCGGGTTATTTTTGTATTGAACCATGGTGGCAACATCGGCAGCAGCATACATCAGTGCGATGGCTCCTGAAACATGGGGCGACGACATGGACGTGCCTGATTTGTATCCATAAGTATCTCCCGTCCGGGTTGAGTAAATGTTGGTGCCGGGGGCTGCCAGGTCGATGCTGTTGGCCCCCCATGCTGCCTGTGAGTTCAGGGCATCGGTATTGGTGCTGTTGGTCACAGCTACAATGGATTCGTTGGTCATGGCTGTAGGAATATCGCCGTTGATGTCAACATCCCAGCCACGGTTGGCGGTAGAGGCTACATTCAGAATGCCGCAGGAACCCAGGGAGTCATAAATCGCTCCCCATAGCGGATAATTGGCCGGATTGCCGCCATCGATGCCAAAGGAGGAATTGGTAACCACCACAAAAGCACCTGCAGCGCCGTTGGTTTCATCATATATCTTACGCATGGTGAATATATAATCATACGAAGCAACGGCAACCGCTTCGTTTGAGCCTGAACCTGAAACGGGCATCAGATAGGTATTGAATGCCACCCCGGTTACCCCGAGGCTGTTGTTCCCTCTGGCGGCCGATATCCCGGCAACATGCGTACCATGGTCACTTTGCGATACGTTGCCATTGCTGCCATAGGCATTCCAGCCGTTGTAATCGTCAATGTAACCGTTTCCGTCATCATCAATGCCATTGTAGGGGATTTCAAGCCTGTTTTTCCATAAACGCAGATCTCTGTGGCCAAGATCAACTCCACCATCAACCATGGCGATAACAAGGGTGTCCCCTTCAACAGTCACCCCGCTGGTGGCAATATCCCAGGCGTAGCTGGCCCTGATATCAGCTCCTGGGGTTCCGCTCATCTGACCGGTATTTTTCAGCGCCCATAAGGCTGAAAATGACGGGTCGTTGGGAATCAGTTCACGCTCGGTAACCTTATGGTTGAATTGCGCAAGGTTTACCGACGGATGCCGGCGGATATCCTCAAGCAGCTTAACGGCATCAACATTTGTTTCGTTAAAACCCAGCAGCCAGATATTCATTCTGCGTGAAAGCTGCTTTTCGATGGTTATTCCGGCCGGGCTGAATGTATTCATTAACCCGGTGAGCAGTTGCTGATCGTTTCCCTGCTTCAGTTGTATCATGAGCTGCCCGGGTTCGCGCGCTGCTTCAGTAGTTTGGGCATAAGTGTGGCATGCAATGACCACAAGAATCAAAATGGAATAGAGGAATTTCATGTGCGGTTAATCTCCTGGATTAATTCATTAACAAGTTACCGTCTTCAATGTTTTAAGTTTCGTGGGCTGCTATCACGAACAGTCTGACACCGGGATGATACGGTGATTTTCTGCTGTGCGCTTTCTTTATTACTGTGATCAGAATTTCACGTCCCGGAGACTGCACGGATGTTTACTTTTTCCCGTACTTGTCTTCATACATCCAGGTTGCATCCCTCCTGATCTGTTCATCATCACTGATGCCGTTTTCTTTGGCTTTTCTCTTTATTTCCTTCATCCAGTCAGGGGTTCCGCGTATTCCCATTTCAAGGAGCCGGATCAGGTCACGTTTGTCTGAATATTTTTCAGGAGCGTTAAGGTGGTCTTCATAAAAAAGATAGTTTGCCTCTTTCTTAATCCTTTCCTCCAGGCTCATATTCAATGCAAGACTTTCTTCATACATCCGTTTGAAACCGTCACCGTATGTCCTGATCTGATTGCTGAAGACTTCCACAGGATCGCGGTAACCGGGATAAAACAGGTCGTAAAGCTGTTCATCAAAATTCCAGGCAAAGGCATGGTGGAATCTTTCGGTAATCATAATCAGTATGAAATCACGCTGCATAATTTCATCCCTGAAATTCCTGTCGGCAGCCACCCCGTCCTGCACGTAATCGCAACGGGTAATATTTTTGTTGTAATACCAGAAATCACAATTGCTGAAGGCGTTGGGTGTAATCTGATCATTAAGCCAGTTGAAATAGAAACTGTCTCCGACAATCAGGGCATTGGGTTTGGTTTCGGTTCCGGCATTGACATATTCCAGAACCGGATAGACCAGCCCGGGCTGTGGAATCCTGAACAGAAGGTTCATGGCCAGGCCGATATCATAATCGGGGTGGCGTATGGTATCCAGCTTGACTGTTTTCCGGACAATAAGTTCAGGGACTGGTTTACCGCTGATTTTTCGCAGGTATTTCAATGTTGTATCAGCGGCCAGCGCTGCACCGTAATAACTCCAGTGGGTGCCGCATTTCGGGAAGAGCGGATTGGCTGTTTTCTCTTTGATGTCGATGAAATACCTGCTCAGGTCCAGCACGTTAACTCCGGACGCCTCAAGCCTGGCCAGCAGCATGTTGTAGTTTGATGTTTTCTCAGGCAGATTTCTGTATTTGCGGGGCCAAAGGTCGGGATGAAAACTCCCTTTCCCCGGCTCAAAGATTACAACCAGGGTTTTCCCCAAACCGGCCAGGGTATCCTGAACGGCCCTGAGCTGCCGCACTTTTTTTATCCATACACTGTCGCCAACATAATAGAGACCGGTTACTTCCCTGAGATAATCTTCTTCGAAAAGCTCGTTGTAGCGGCCTATGATCACTCCTTCGGCATTGGCCTGACGGAAAAGCGTGTAATCAGCCTGGTTGTTAAGTCTTACAAGATCACTTCTGAAACCGATATGGTGCTCAAGGCGTGCGTTAAACGTTTCCTGAAAAGAGCCGTTCAGCCATCCTGCTCGCGTAAAATCATTGAATGACGGCTTGCCGGCATCCATAAAGGCGCCGGAAAGCGGTTTTTCCGGAAACAGCCTGAATCTTGCCTGAATTGCCGGTGCTGCAATGAGCAACATCAGCATGAAAAACATGAAGTTTTTCAACCGGTTGCCGTCAGATTTCTCGGTTTTACTCATCTGATGAATAATATCAGGCAAATTTAATGGTTTCTCCGCTTGTTAATCCTGAAAACATCTATTGACCTGTTCTGATCAGTTTTTTTACTAGTGTTCCTTTGTTTGTTTTGAGCATGATCAGGTAACTGCCGGGCATTGTGCCTTCAAATACAGGTTCAAGCTGGTGTGTACCGGGGTTTAAAGGAATTGTGGAATCATATTGGTAGCAGATCCTTCCGGGCAAATCGGTAATTATAACAGTTACCGGGCTGGTTTCTGTCAGCGTCCAGGTTATTTTCAGGTCGTGCTGCGAGGGATTGGGGTAAACCGAGAATGCGGATACGGGAATGGTCTGTCCGGGGACGCCGGTGGGTACCGCATAAACGGGCAACATAATATAGTCAATTCTGGCGCAGTCTTCACCATTGGAGACGCTGTAATCTTTGGTGTAACGCCACGAAAACACCTGCTCACCGGCAGGAACATACATTCTCGCGTAAGTCCAGTCCCAGTTTCCGGCCCACTTCCCGAGTTCCTGTGCATCGCTGAAAAACCTGAGATAATCATAATTGGCTTCCGATGACACCTTGAACCAGAAGGATACGGAGTCGGCAAAAGCCACGTTCCAGTTTAGCCAGAGGCTGGAGGTCTGGTTATCGGTAATCGGGCCTGAACGGGCGTTGTGATTTCCTTCGTAGGCGTTGCCATCTTCAATAAACCAATTGGCACTTCCGCCGGTTTCCCATTCGAAACTTTCAAAATTCCCGCTTTCAAAATCTTCGGCAATAAATCCGGTAAGCAGTGGAATGGTCTTCAGGTAGCCAAACTGATGATAACCGGTTACATTCAGGTTCACCTGTACAACATAGTTCAGCGGTGTGGCAGCATCCAGAGCAACCATAAAAGTTGTCTGCCACTCCTCTTGTGAAAGCAGGGTGTCTTTAGCCTGGGCCGCGCCGCTGATGGTAATGTATGGGTCCCAGGAAGAAAGGCTTGCAGCAGCATTTACAAGTTTTGCACCTCCTGTATTGGTGAGGTTGATCCTGAGAAGGGCATTTTCGCCGGGTTCAAGAATTCCGTTGTTCCCGTCAAAAACCTGAAGTCCGCTGATGCTGATAACCGGACGGAATGCCTGAACCCTCACGGTGCGCGACCAGTTGCCTTCGGCTGAGGAGGCATTGATGATAAGAGATGCCAGGTGTCCATCGGGCACCTGGTTACCGGCAATGAATGTAAAGGCGTTTTCAATCAGGTAGGTCTGGCCGGGCTGAAGCCCGGGAATGACGGATGTACCTGCCGTTATGTTCAGGTAAGGATCGAGGGAGGTAAGGTTAAATGTAACCGGCCCGGTAACATAGCTGTTCAGGTTTGTTACTTCAAGCGTCATCATGCAGGTTTCCCCGAATTCAACGATGTCATCGTCACCCGCGGTAACCGAGTATTCCATCTGCAGGCCCTCGGTATTCAGTATAAATGTTTTGAAAGACCGTATATTGTTCTTATCGGTTGCGCATACTTTAATGGGTTGATCATTATAATAACTGGTTGTAGTGCCGGAAAGTATCCCGTTATCGCTGAGGCTGATACCCTGATGTAACCGCATCGGTGCAAACCTGGTAAACTGATCTGTGGCGGGAGTAAAATCAGGGGTATGGGTTAGTATGTTGTAATTTTCTCCATCTCCGGCTGAAATACCTGCAAAACGATTTGTAAATGAAGGAATCATGCACTCTCCGTAATTGAATTCTATGGTGCCGTCGGGATAAAGCCGGGCAGTGGCATTCAGCAATCCTCCTGTAACCTGATAGACCGATAGTTTCCATCGGAATGTGACATAATCCCCGGTTTCCTCATACCATATCCCGTCACCCTGTCCGGGATCAATAACAAAAGGATGCGACATACAGGGCGCGATCATGGCCGTCTGCATAAAATAGGTTCTTCCTTCAATATAGAATGGCCAGGGGATCAGGGAGTTTTCAAACATCAGGTACCCGTCGGTAGTGGCATACACTTTTGATATTTCATTGCCAAAGAATGGAAATGTGAAAGGAAGGTTCACTTCGGCTTTCCCGCTGCTGTTGTTGTTGGGGGTAAGTTTTGTCTGTGTAATTACGGGCATTACAACTGTTGAGTCGGTACGTGCATAATCTTCAGCAATATGCCATCGGTAAGGCGGAGTACCACCTTCGGCTGTAAGCTGGGTGGTATAATTGCTGTAAAGCTGCAGCGGGGGCAGATCCATGGTTGTAATCAGCACAGGATCATAGTTTACGGAAGCATTTACACTTACCATAGTAATGCCGTTGTTCACCAGCGGGATTTCATTTACCGGACAGTTTATCTGGTTTACGCCCGAAGTATAGTCAATCAGCGAAAAACTGATCAGGGAGCCGCCCGAACCGCTGAGCGGATCATTTTCACGGATCATCAGAAAGTATTTTGCTTCCGCACCGGGTTCCACATAGGCGAGCAGCGGATTCAGATCGAGGCCGAATTCAATGGCTTCAGGTAGCCCGCTGCCCTGCATAGGATTACATCCTCCCTGGAAGTCGAAAATCGGAAAATGCAGGATATGATCGGGTTGTGCAGCCTGGGGATCGGAAGATACCCCGACGGTGACTTTCAGGCTGTTACGGCAACTGTGCGACATGTTGACTTTGGCGGTGAGCTGGGGAAGGTGGTTATCCCTGACATCGGTCACCACAACGGTGTTGTCCCAGATTCCGCCCTGGGTAAAGAGGTCGGCGACTGATTTGTACATCATATAGGAAAAACCCTCGTCGCCCCATCCGCTGATGGAGCCATAGGTGTTGGCCATTTTAAATCCGCCGATCTCCCAGTCACGGATATCCACAATTCCATCTCCGGTGATGTCTATATGGTTGGTATATCGTCCGTCTTCGTTGTAATCCCAGCGGATGGAATCATTGTATCCGCATATTGTCATCGCATGGTTTGCCGAGCTGCCCCATGCCGTTATCACGTGTTTTCCGGCTTCCGGAGTTCCGGCCGGAAGGGTTGCAGGCGGATTGGAGTATTGTGCATAGAAGCAACCGACACCTCCTGCCGAAGACCCGTTACCGTGGTCATAAATCCAGTTTTTCAGGGTTTGTAAACCTTCAAGGGTGTTGACTTTTATGGAATAAACCTCCGTTACACGGTTGTGCATGGCATTATAATACTCGTTGTATCCGCTCATCCAACGCGAAGGGCCTCCGGGAGCCATTCCGCCATAATCCGCAACAGTTGGATTTCCTGCCTTTTTAAGGATTTCATAGGTCTCATAAAAACTGATCCCCGCATTGGTTCCGCCGTTAATAAAGTTATAGGTAAAGTGAGTTGTATATTGGTTCTGCGGCAGGTTGGCCGGTGCCTGGCGCAGATAATCAATTTCGTATGTGAATGCCACACCTATACTGCTCGCCTGGCCGCATTCCAACCCAACCTGGGCAACCAGCGGCCTGAACCACGGAAGTTGTGAATTATCAACCGCTGCCGGAATGAGCCGGCGGACTGTTGATTCGGATAACTTTAACTCAGGGAGCTGCGATAGCTTGAGAGAGTCGTAACTGCTCATCGGTAACAATTCAGGATAGGCATCATTGTCAGCCGGTTTGTACTGTCCGAAAGCAAGTACTGAAAACAATACTGCTGAAGCAGCAAGGTTAAAACGCAGGAGGTTCCTCATGGTTGTTCTGGGCTTATAAGGATGTGAAATTAGGAAAAATGAAGATATATTGCGCAATTATTGTCCGTGCTTTTTCAAAAGAAAGTAAAGGCCTGCCGATAAAGGCAGGCCCTGGAAGATACCCCTAAGTATCCGGCAGTAAACAGGCAGATTCACTGTCCTACATTGTTTTAATAAACTTCCCGTTTTTAATGGTCTCTCCGTTTTCTACCCTCAACATATAAACACCGCTGGTTAACATGCCAAGGTTAAGATTATTTTGAAATGACGCCATTTCTTCCTGTTGCATCACCAGCTGACCGGCCAGATTGAATATTTTGATACTGACTTTTTCATTGTTGAATTCTGTCAGGTTAAGTGTAATGAATTCGCTGGCAGGGTTGGGGTACAGGTGGAGTTGTGAAGTAACTTCAGGTCTTTTCGATTCGATCAGGGTAACCGTGAAACTGACCTCATCACTGCACCCCGATTCATTTTGCGCTGAAATGGTGAGTGCATTTGGGCCTGGTTGCAGTTCATCCGGGTTAATGATAATGGTATTCCCCTGGGCGCCGATCGGCAACAATTTATAGCCAGCGTTGCTGTTGGCTGGCATGGCGATCTCAAGCGATTCCCCCGAATAGAGGATAGTGTCCCTTACGACAGGCATCTCAGGTCTTTTATTCAGCGTTAACCTGACGGCTTCTGTTACCGGGGTGCAAAAGTTATTTGTAAATACCCGGAGTAACATCAGCACCTCTCCCGATGCAATATCGGCATCGGAGGGGTGATAAGTTGCATCAGGTGTTGTCGGATCAGAGAAATATCCTGTTCCGTTGCATTCCCATAAAATTCTGGCATAGCCCGTAACCTGTGCACTAAACGCGATTTCTTGTTCAGGACATGAAGTAACATCTTCGGCGATGACAACCGGGGCCGCATTTTCAGGAAGATAAATATTGTCGATCCATGCCGCATCGGCACCGGCCGATCCGGTTTCGTTTTTTGTATAAATCCATTCAATCAGGTGTTCACCCGGATCAATGGGAAACAGCTCTTCCGACCAGTCGTGATTACCGCTCCATTCTGCAATAAGTTCACCATCGATTCGCAACTGAAGTTTATCGGTCCCGGCCTCAGAAGACACCCTGATGTTGAATCCAAGGAAATCGCAGGTGATGGTATTGCATGTATAGGCAAGGGTGCTGCTTTCATTGTCGGCGATCAGGCCTGATCTTAATGAGTACCTTCCTTCAAAGGATGTATTGCCGTCGATGAACCATGCTTTTTCGCTGACATTCTGCCAGTTGCTGCGGGGGAAGCCCTGGTTTTCGAAATCCTCGTCCGGAGGGGCGATGGTGGTGAAAGTAAAGGTGCTGCTTTCGGAAGATCCGTTAAGGTTGTGTGAAATAACCTTCCAGGTATAGGTAGTATTGTAGTGCAGGGGAGCGGGCAGTACCAGGCTCTTTTCGAATGTGATCATGGCCGTGTTGTTCCATACAGGGTCTGAGCCTTCCTCCAGAAGCACTTCATAAAATTCAGGCAGCATTCCACCGGCTGTTTCCCATGAGAGGGTTGTGTAAGCTGAGTTCTTCCGTGAATGGCTGACCGGGTCAGGATTTATGGCAACCGCAGGCAGATCGCTTATTTCAATTTCCGCGATATAGGGTTTATAGTTGTAGGCCGTAACTGTAAGGGTCAGTGATGCAGCATCCGGCAATTGCGGCAGGCTGATAATGGCAAACCCTTCTTCGGCCCTGGCTGCACCAAGCAGTTTTCCCTCATGCGTGATGCAGGCCAGGGCTTCAGAATCCGGCAATTTAACCACAAACTCCCGCGCATCACGGCCGGTTACCGGCGCGTGATGTGCACGAATCTCCTCCGGACTGGCGGTGCGAACCACCACCGAAGGATCCCCAAATACAGTCCAGGTATCGGTTACGCGATACCCCCCTAGTCCATATTTATCATTCATTTTCATGCAACCACTCATCGAAATGCCGCCAAAAGTGCGGGTGGTTACACTGTTTTTTTTGCGTGCAAGGATCAGTGCGATCTCATCCTGTGCTTCCATGGGCGGATACCAGCTCTGTCTGCTGGTCGACATCATCACGGCCACCGCACCGGTGGGCTTGCCGTTTTTTTCAGCCCTGAGAAAGGATTCGGCAAGACAGGTGGTGGAAACAAAATCACCGCTGCTGCAGCCTGCCGCCCAGATAAAAGGATGAGTTTCTGTATTTTCCAGGCTTGAAGCCTCAGTGGTTGAGAATCCTGAACTTGTCCACGACCTGGAAGTGCCGTGCCCGATATACATCACAGCGCCCTGACCTTGATGCAGTGCCGCGGTTACGCCCGATGCCACAGGGTTGCCTTCAGCGTCATTTTCTCCCTGGCTGCCGTCGTACATTTCGTTAAACCGGCTGTAGTTATAATCCAGCAGTTGTTTGCCGATATTCCGGATATGCTGAAAATCTGATTCCCCGTCATCTCCGGGGCCCAGTTCGCTGGCAATGCCGAGAAAACTGCTGTAAGCTGCATTTCCCCTGCCCTCTTTTTCATAAGAGATGCTGCGGTCGATCATGACTTTGAGTTGTGCCTGGTTGTCGGCAGGGAAACGACCCGTGAGTATTTCCGGATAATGATCATCTCCGGCAATGTAGCCGTACATATTGTCGCTGGCTCCCGTTTCGGCCTGAAGCGTGGGAACCTGTTGCACATCACCTGCCAGTAACAGATAGGTCAGCCCTTTTGAATAATAATATTCTGCAACAAATTGTCTGAGGTTATCCGCTTTGCTGAAAGCCGCGACATCCACCACTTCACATGAAATTCCTGCCTGTGCTTTCCATGTGGTGAAGGGTTTCAGGGTTTCAAAATAGGATGCAGGAGCAATGATCAGCATATTGCCGGCTTCCTCCACCGGGGTGTAGCGGCTGTTATCGGTTCCGTTTGTGAAGTGCCCGGCAATTGCAGTACGCATCCCACTCAGTGAATTGAAATCAGGACTTAATCTTGTAAGTTCATTAATCCCGGGTTCATCAAGGGTGACGATTTCAAACTCAATAAAATGATAGACCCTTAATGTGCCGGTAACAGGATTGTATTGCAGGGGATATACCTGCACTGCCACTCCGCGGGTATCGCACCAGATATAGGGGCGTCCGGCCGATGCCAGGGTCCCGGGGTAAAATTCATCCCTTTTGTATATGCCTGCATTTGCCTTGCAGTTGCGCCTGTTCTCTTTGTTTTTGATTCCGGGATCATCTTTTACAGGATGAATGAAGTAGTCTTTGTATTCGGTAAATTCACTGCGCACAATATTCAGGACTGCATTGCCACGTCCGGGTAAACTCAGGCTGATGGTCAGATGCTGCAAATCCGGTTTTCCGGCTTCAATTTCATTAACGCCTTCCTGCATCAATACCTTCCCGCTGAAACCTTCCGGCTTATTGTCACCTGTCCTGTGAAAGCCCGGGAGGCTGATCTGTACATTGCTTCCGGAAAATGCAACAGGGCTTACAGTAATGGCAGCGGCTTCCGGATTACCGGAGAATATGGGGATCCACTCCTGTGAAACGGCGTGGAAAGAGAGCAGCAGAATACTCAACAGCAGGGTAAGGCTTTTCTTCATGGTGCGCATTTTTGTTTTTGCATCCGTAACCGGTGCTCACCACTATAGGCAAGGCCTGTTCCATATCAGGGAGATAATTTTGATAGTGTAAATAGGTGAATAGGACAGAATTTATAAATAGCACAAAAACAAGAGTATATAATTAATATTATTCATACATAGTGTAATTAATAATTTATAATTTTTCCGGTTGCACGATATTGGAGCCGGAAAACCACACATAAAACCGCACAATTGTGCGGTTTTTAGTCGCAAAAAACTGTCAGGAGATTAGCATGAGGGGAAGTTAACCTTGCACAGCTGACAGAACAGGAGCGAAGGCCTGAAGGCTGGGTATCAGGCAGAGATTTTAATGAAGGATCGGTTAATCCTGTTCCTTCATGATCCGGATATTGAATTTCTTCATTCTCCTTATCAGTGAGTCCCTGGATATGCCGAGCATTTTAGCTGCAAGCACCTGGTTGTAACCGCATTCATTCAGTGCCTGGAGAATCAGGTTCTGCTCCTGCTCATCGAGGTTAAGCACCACACTTCTGGCGGATTTGCCGTTTTTGGAACCGGATAATTGAAAGTCCACAGGACTGAGTGTCTGTGTATTGCAAAAGATCATGGCCCGTTCAATCATATTGCGTAATTCGCGGACGTTGCCGGGGAAGTCATATTCTTTCAGCGATTCTATCAGCTGGGCATTGATTTTCGGGAGCGGCTTATTAAGTTTGGCCGAAAAATAGTTGACAAAATACCGGAGCAGTGGCTCAATGTCTTCTGGCCGCTCACGCAAGGGCGGGATATTGATGGTAAGGGTATTGAGCCGGTGAAACAGATCGAGCCGGAACTGGCGGCTTTCGATAAGGTTTTCGACATTGTGGTTGGTGGCCGCGATAATCCTGAAATCAACCTGAATTTCTTCATTCCCGCCGACCCTTTTGATCTTTTTTTCTTCGATGGCGCGCAGCAGTTTGGCCTGCAGGGCAAATGGCATATCGGCAATCTCATCCAGAAATAACGTGCCTCCGTTGGCCACTTCAAAATAGCCTTTCTTATCATTAATGGCGCCTGTAAAGGAACCCTTGACATGCCCGAAAAACTCGCTTTCGAGCAGCGAGTCGGTTACCGCACTGCTGTTGACCGCGCAAAAAGGCTGGTTGCGTTGCTCGCTGGCATAATGAATGATGCGGGCCACAATCTCTTTTCCGGTTCCGCTTTCGCCCGTAATCAATACATTGGTATTCGGATATTTTGCCGCGGTACTCGCGAGTTCCAGCACTTGCCTGATCGGCCGGCTTTCACCGATAAAAGTCCGGTCAATCATCCGCTCAAGCTCTGAAGAAATGAGCGAGTGCTGATCCTGCATTTCGAGGTAGCGGCGGTAAAGTTTCAGGTATTTTTCAGTCCGTTCTATAGAAAGTTGTATGTCAATATGTCTGAATGGTTTACGCAGATAATCTATGGCTCCGTCGCGCATAGCCTGGATAACCGTATCCATATCGCCATGACCGGATATCATAATCACTTCCATCGACGGATATAGTTTTTTAACCTGCTGCAGGATATCCAGGCCGCTCATCCCCGGAAGTTTTATGTCCAGTATCATCAGGTCATAAGGTCTCCGCCTGAGGCTTTCGAACCCTTCGCCCGGGGTGTTTGCGGTATAAACTTCAAAATCGCGCAATTGAAGAAACTCTTTCAGCTCTTCAGCAAAATCGGTTTCATCATCCAGTATAAGTACCCTTAGTTTCATTTTGCTCATAATCGTTAGATTATCCAATCATGATTTATTTTTAGTCTGATCTGGTATAGCAGGCAGCTTCAGCGTAACTTTTGTGCCTGTTCCGGGAGCGCTGCTGAAAATCATTTCACCCTTGTGTTCTTTCATGATACCATATGAAATGGCGAGTCCAAGGCCGGTGCCCTTGCCGGGTTCCTTGGTGGTAAAGAAAGGGGCGGTAATGTGCTCCATATGCTCAGGTTCTATCCCGCTTCCGTTATCCGTAACATGAATACAGATTTTCTGGCCCTCCCTGCCGGATGATATTATTATCCGGGGGATATAGCCGGTATCGCCCGGTTTTTGCATTTCCTCCATAGCATCACGGGCATTTGACAGCAGGTTTAATATAACCTGCTCAATTTTGTAGGTATTGCCCATGGCCAAAACTTCTTCTTCATCGGCCAGTTCAGTAACCACTTCGAATCCGCGGCTCTTCAGCTGCTCGCTGATGAGTGAAAGAGCATTCAGGATGGCTTCATTCGCGCTGAATTTTGAATGAATAAAGTCATCGTTGTTCCTTGAGAAGGTGCGGACATGGTCGATGATGGTTCGCATGCGGTGGATGCCTTCGAATATTTTTCTGGATTTTTCCCTGATGTATTCCTCATTGGCCTGATTGCTGCTTATGGCATGCATCAGGTTATCTATACCAAAAGAGATTGTATTGAGGGGCTGGTTAATTTCATGTGCAATTCCGGTGGCCATTTCTCCAATACCAACCATACGTTCCGTATGGATAAGGTGTTTCTCCATTTCACGGGCAGTGGTGATGTCGGTACAGAAAATCAGGTAATTTTTATCGGGCAGCCTGGAACTTTCCGCTTTGATGATCCGGGAGGTCTTGCCCGCTGTTATAAAAAATTCAGCCCTGCTGCCTTCGCCCGAGGTCAGCCCCTGAAAATCAGGATAGTTTCCGGCAAGGGTTTCAGGATTCAATATCTTGTTGATATCCTTTTGGATAAAGTTCTCCCGATTGGTATTAAAAATCTTCCGGGCTGCAGGGTTAACTTCCGTGATCAACCCTTTTTTGTCGGCAACCAGTATCCCTTCAGGGGCGCTTTCGATGTAACTCCTGTATTTTGATTCGCTGGCTTCCAGTGCCGCCCTTGTTCTTGAACGTTCGAGCGCATTACCTGTTATTGTTCCGAACACCCCGAGGGCGCAGATATCCTGTTTCTCCCATTGATGCAGGTCAGTGCAATCGTTAAGTAAAATTACCCCTGTAAGTGTTTCGGCAACGTTAACCGGAATAGCTACACTGACTGCAGGCGATCCGGATGCCGGTAAAGCGGCAGGATTGATCCATGGACCTGCAAGTCCGTTTTGACTGACCATAACGCGGCATACTTCCACATTCCCGGCCAGGGCCTGGTTGATCGCATCTTTTTCCGGTTTACCGGGAGTTGTGCGGGCCATTCCGGATCCGGTATTTCCTGTGTGTCCTGTCAGGTGATCTTTCCGGTCAAAATTAGTGAATACGGCTGAGGCAGCGCCGCATAGCCTTTCCATATCGAGCAGCATGAAATCAATGGAGCTGTCCGGATCAAAATTGCCCGAAAAACGCGCTGAAGCAAGAGAAACGGCACGCTCAAACTGATACTTGAAAACGATGGTCTGTTCAGCTTTCTGATACCTGAGCAGACTTTCGTTCAGTGCTTTGCTCTGTGCCTGCAATTCACGGTTTTGCTGATACAGTTTAAGGAATATCCTGACTTTGCTGATCAGAATTTCATTCTGAAAGGGTTTGGTCAGGTAATCCACCGCACCCGACTGATATCCCCTGGCAATGCTCTGCTGGTCATACATGATCGCAGAGATAAAAATAATCGGTGTAAGCCGGTTTTTTTCCTGATCCCGTAATCTTTCGGCAACCTCAAAGCCGTTCATCCCGGGCATTGATACATCCAGTATGATCAACGCAAAATCCAGGTCATTAGACATACTGAGCGCTGTTTCTCCGTTGGAAGCCTTGTGTATTTCTGCCTGCTCTTTCCTTAAAACAGTCTCCAGCAATATTAAATTGACCTCAACATCGTCAACGATCAGTATTTTAGGCTTATCTGAGAATGCCATTTATTGTCAGGAATTAATTCTGTTTATGTTGACAACTGCAAATACCTGCAAAATGCCCCTGTTTTTTCCGCTGATAAATCATGAACTGTGATACGCCCGGAGGATGTCAGACGTTTTTTGCATGAGCATGGTTTAGCCTCGAGAAATATACACTTTTTGCTGCATTTACTTGTTTTATCGCCAATCTGAGTAATTGTAACCCCTGAAAAGTCAACAAAAAAGCCTGCTTCAGGGGCAGGCTTTTCTATCAATCTGTACTTCAGATTACCTGATAACAAGTTTCTGAATGGTTGTTCCGTTCGTTGTTTCAACTTTCAGGAAATATACACCGCTTCCGGCATTCAGGCCGATATTCTGCCTGTATGACTGCTGGCCGATAACGACCTGGTTTGAGTAGATCATTTCGCCGGTTGTGGTAACAATACTGATGGTTGATTTTCCGGGTTCAGCATTGCTGATCTCCAGGGTAAATTCACCCATGTTGGGGTTCGGGAAAATAGTGACCCTGGTGGCCGTAGCATTCTCCTCAATACCTGCGCAGGCATCAACGGTTACCATGATTGAAGCGGTTCCTGTACAGTTGTTGGCGTCCGTTACTGTAACAGTATAAGTGGTTGTATTCAGGCCCTGGGCTTCTCCGTTAACCTGGATACTGCGCGTGTCCTGTCCGCTTGACCATGCATAGGCGGCAAATCCATCTTCAGCTTCGATATTCAGCACATGCGTGATGCAGATGGTGGTATCATTACTGAGCGTAGTCTCCGGCGAATTGATCATCACACTGTAATCGGCTGCAGCCGAGCAGGTGGTGACTGTATTGGTTTCAACGAGGCTCAGGGTTCCCTGGCCATTGCCGCCCCAGTTAACAACGACTTCGTTGGCATCGGCACCTGAAACGATTTCACCGCCGGTAACTGTCCAGTTGTAAGTGTTACCGTCGTTCAGCGGTGTGATATATGTAACCTGTTCGCTGTTGGCGCATACCAGGGCGTTTCCGTCAATTGCAGGTGCGGGAGCGGGATTGATGGTGATTTCATAGTCGGTTGAACCTGAGCATCCGAATTCGTTTGTTTCAACCATGTTGAGGCTTCCGGTTCCGGGCTCATCCCACGTAACGGTTACCGAACCTGTATTTTGTCCGGCAGTAATGGTTCCGCCAACAATTTCCCAGAAGTAAGTGTTTCCTTCACCTTCGGCAGCATATACAAGCTCCGACTGGTACTGGCAGGCTGCATCCGGGCCGTTTACAACCGGAACAGGCAGTGCGTGAATCATTACCTGGAGGTTCATGGAAACCGGTTCGCAGAGTTCATTCCAGGCCGAGAGTGTAAGCATGGCAGCTCCGCTTTCGATGTCTTCAGCACCGGGAATATACCGGGGATTCAATGATGCAGGATCATCGAAAGAGCCGGTGCCCGTTGTTGTCCATTCGAGTTGTGTGTAGTTTTCGGCAGTAGCATCCAGCGCGGAATAACCTTCTCCGGCGCAGATGTCAGCGTTATTACCGGCAAATACTACCGGAGCGAGGCTGAATGAAAGGGTAAGGTAGTCGGTTGAATCATTGGCGGCAGGATTTGAGGCTGTAAGCGAAAGGAGGACAGCACCCTGTGCGATGTCTTCAGCACTTGGAGAATAAATGGGGTCAAGAATGGTAGCATCGCTGAAAGTTCCGGTGCCGTTGGTTGCCCAAAGAAGGGAAGTGTAATTTACGGCAGCTCCGTTCAGCCGGGGCTCGGTACCTTCACAAACTGCCATGTCTTCGCCTGCAATTGCTGAAGTAACCATGGGAATAACATCCACCCATCCTTCATAACGGTTGCAGTTGGGGCGTGTAATGGTAACCTTGATGCGGTCGCCTGCTGACATAGGCGGAATGGTAATGCTGATGGTAGTGACAAAACCGGTGACACCAGTGCCGAGGATCACGCCGTTTGAGGTAAGGCAAACAAGTGAGTTGGGTGAGGCGGTAATGGTGAAATTGGTTTCGTTTTCGAAGATTGTAGGCTCATAAGTAGCTGCGATGGTTTGCGGAACCTCTGTGCATACCCTGAGAAATGCATCTCCGTGGTGGTGAAACAAATTGTAGGTTACTTCCTTGTTCCCGGTATTATAGGGCCAGCTCGACTGGCGGAGGAAATATTTACCGGCTGCGTTTCCGAACGCTGGTAATACACCCCTTGATTCAGGCGTTGAACCATACTGAGGCATAAAATTGGGCCACATATTGTCCATCATGCCCCAAACATAGGTGTCATTCACGAATGAATAGGAAACTTCAGAGGCCGCTATCAGTCCGAGCGCACCGGCAGGCTGGCCCATGTATGTATAGCGGTGGAATTTTTCTGTAAAACTTTCACTTCCCCAGTTATACTTTCCTGTCAGGCAGTTGATAGACAGGATAAAACACAGGTCGGTATTGGTGAGGCTGGAGATATTGCTGTTTGTATAGGAAGGTTCTCCCCAGCCGGTTTCCATTCCGTGGTCGCGGTGCATCAGCATAAATGACCCGGAATTCAGGGCATTGTTGATCATGGTGGCGTTACCGCCGCTCCATCCACCCATGCTGGCTGGTGAAGCGGGGATATAACCCAGTCCGTTGGGACCGAAAACGCCGACAACGGTACTTGTATTCTGTGCCGATGACCATGAGTTGCCGGGTGTTCCCTGATAGATCTCATTGATACGTACAGGGGTTTTGCCCAGTACATTTTTCCAGAAACCACCAACAGTTTCAGAACAGATCTGGAACCAGCGTTCTGTCTGCCATCCCAGGGCTGTGATGGGGTTGGCATAAAATGAAGGATTGGTTGGAGGCCTGCGCTCATACTTCAGGAAACGGCCGATCATCGAAGCAAGCTGATCAGCATTCTGCGCTGTAATACGGGCAAAGATAATGTCAGGCATGTGGTTGCCGGAAACATCGGCCAGGATGTTGTCGGAAACACAATAGTTGTCATAAATCGGAGAAATAATCGAATTGTTGTTGGCCGTGGCCTGGCCATAATCGCCGAGAAGCAGAATAGCTACCGGAGGAGTGTCCCATGTATTGTAAGCATTGTTTACATAAGTTTCGAGCATGGCGGCATTCACGTTGGCGCCTATTTCGGAAAGTTTTACAATACCGGTATAGATACCTTCCTCAGTACGGAATTTCTTAATCGAATCGGCCCACTGATAAAAAATATCATCATTCGGAACAATGATCAGGTATTCATAACCAGTACCGCGGGTTGCAGCGGAAACCCTCTTATCATAATCAATAACGGGAAGTGAACCGAAATTCATGATGGCATCTTCCATAATAGGATCCCACCAGCGGTTGCGGTATTTATCTTCTCCGAACTGACGGCTGCCTCCCTCGAAACGTACGCTGATTTCCATATCGCGGTAAACGATCAGCTCCTTGGTAACGGGGTTGTACTGAAATGGTGTAACGCCGAGCATCGCCACATCAACACCCCTGATCTGGCTGAAATCGCCGAGGGTAACTGGCTGGGCAGGGTAGAAGGCATCACGGGTATAGATTTCGGAATTTTTTTCAAAGTGCAACGGTCCCTGATCTGTATCAAGCGGGATACGCGGAGCCGGGGCCATCTCAATATTGGTATAGCGCTCGGAACGCATGTTTGTGATTTCTACAACTGCCGTGGCACCTTTCGGGATGGCAATGTAACGACCGAACCCGGGAAGATCGGGCGCGCCTTCTTCATTCTGGAGAAATGATTCCGAGAATTCAATTCCGGTCATCACCTGACCGTTAATCTCCCGGCTGGTGAGTCCAAATTCCTGAATGGAGAAATTGAGGCTGATCCCATCAGTTCCCTGGCGGTTAAGGGTTAAACCCTGTTTTCCCCAACTGTCGGAAAAACGATGATTGCCTGCATCAGCGCTGACGCCGGAAATGCTCAATACAACGGCCATCATAACGGTTATGATGCCATTGATAGAAAAGAACCTGTGTAAAGTTGTTTTCATGCTTTAAAATTGAAAAGTGTGTGTGAGTAAAAAATTTTACATCCTCTGCCGAATAAAGCCCTGAGAATGAACAAAATTATTAGCATCGCAAAAATAAATAAAATACAATAGGAAGAACAGTCCTGATAAATTTTATGACTATTTGGAATCAATAAAAATAGAAAAGGGGGGCTGACTTGCCCCCCGTTAAAGGAATTGAAGGATTTTCTATTTTTTAATGATCAGTTTTGCCGACAAGGTTCCCTCTACGTTTGAGAGTTTGACAAGGTAAATGCCTTCAGAAAGCATGCCGGCATTTATTACCTGCTGTTTCTGAATTCCGATCAGTATATCTGACTTGCTGAAAACTATTTTGTTTGATGCATCAGTGATGGTCAGATTATATGTGCCCTGAATACCGGAACCACTGCCAATGCTGAAGCGGCCGTCAGAAGGATTGGGATAGATTGAAACACTTCCGCGTTCAGCGTTATCTATACCGGTACAATCGTTGAAGGTAAGATTAACGGATGCTTCTTTTGAACAGCCATTGTCGCCGGTTACCAGGACCGTCCAGACGCCCGTACCGGTGCCGATGCCTGTAGAATCAACGATGATGCTTTGGGTAATGTAACCTCCGGGAGACCATAAGTACTGTACATTGCCTGTAGTAACGGCGGTAAGTGTAACCGAATGGTTGTCGCAGGCCATGGTATCAGCGGGAAGGTACAGGTAAGGCAATTCATTCACTGTAAAGTTGTATGCTCCTGATCCTGTTCCCTGGCATTGGTTGGCATCGGTTACCGCGGTAACCTGAACGGTTTGGGTAGCATCGGGGGCAATGGTAATGTAGGCCGGAGATTGTTCAGCTGTAAATGTGCCATAATCCCCGATTTCTAATTGCCAGGGTGCTGTTCCGGTCAGCTGAACCTCAATCTGTAATTCCGAACCTGCGCAAATGGTTGTGTCTCCGCTGATAGTGGCTCCGGGAGCAGGCAGGATACTGAGCGCAATCACACCCGTTGCATCCGCACAGGGCACCGCTGAGTGTGCCGTAAAGGTCAGGGTCGCATTTCCTGAACTGATATCAAGTAATCCCGGGGTGTAGGTTGTATTCATGGATGCAGGATCGCTGAAAATTCCATCTCCGCTTGTACTCCACATCAGCGATGTATAGTTCTCTGCCAAAGCTTCAATGGCTACTTCGGTGCCGGCGCATGCCGAAAGGTTTTCCGCTGTCTGAACCGAAGCAGGAGTTGAAATGCTCAATACCATATCATCGGTTCTTAATTCGCCTGCAGTTCCGTTAACTGTCAGGGTAAGAACCACATTTCCGTTATTAAGATCCTGGTTCCCCGGAGTGTAAAATGTGCTGAGCTGAGTTGCATTGTCAAAGGTGCCATCGCCTGCGGTTGCCCATAATACAGAAGTGTAATTGGTAGCCAATCCGTCAAGTAAAAAAGAGCCCTGTTCGCAGGTAGCGGCATCCGGCCCGGCGAACGCAGTGGTTTGCAGGGGTGCCGGGAAGACGACATAGTCAATCCAGGCACAGTCACTTCCACCGGTAACGTAAACATCTTTGCTGTAAACCCAACGGAAGGTCTGCTGCCCCGGGTTCACAGCGAATTTCACCTGCTGCCAGGGTACTTCTCCCGCCCATTGTCCCCTCAGGGTGCTGTTGACATAGAACTTCAGGTAATCGTAATCGGCTTCGGACGACACTTTCAGGTAGAATGAAATGGTATCCGGATTCATGACATTGTAGCTGATTTTCAGTTCACTGCTGGCATTGTCGTTGATAGCGCCTGATTTTGCGCTGGTTGTACCTTCATAAACCTGGTCGGTTGCAATGGTCCATGGGGCGCTGCCTGCAAACTGCCAGTCGAAACTTTCAAAACCACCGGTTTCCCAGTCTTCGAGGATCAGACCAACCGGGGTAAAGTAATTCTTCAGTGTAGAGTGGTATTGTGAATTTGCAGTATAATTCAGTGCAACCTGATGTCCGACCGGAGCCTCAGGAGAAACGGAAACCTCAAATTCAGCGGTCACAGCGTTCATCATACCCGGATTGATGTTGCCAAGATCAACCTGGGTATTTGAAATGGTTGCGTATGGGCTGGTAGTGGTCAGCTGGGCCGTCACCCCTTCAGCCGGATAATCGCCCGGGTTGAAGGTAACGATGCTCAGTATGGCGGTTTCACCCGGATCAAGGCGGCCGTTGATATTGCCCGTTGCATCATTAATGCTCAGGTTGCCGGCCTGAAGAGCGGGTGCGTGTGCTTCAATATTAAAGTTGGAAACAAATGTGCTGTCGTTGGCATCAGTTACTGTAAGTGAGAAAGTGACCTTTTCGCCGTCGGGAATGGCCGGTGAAACGGTAAAAGCAAATGCGTTATTAACGGTCTTTAATTCTCCAACGGCGAAATCGCCGAAATTTTCCGCATTGTCAGTAAAGGATATAAATGCTGATTCGGTTGAAATAACGGCATTTACTGCGGTAGCGGGCTGATCTCCGATATTTTCCAGAGTTATGCTCAGCAGGGCGTTTTCATTGTAATCGAGCAGTCCGTTATTGTTACCGGCGGCATCGTTAAGCAGGTGGGTCTGGTAAACCACCCAGGGCTGGTCAGGCGGAGGGCCGGCCTGAAATGCTGAAACATAGGTCATTGCATAGCCGGTGCGGTTATCGGTCCATACCGGATAAACCCAGCGGCTGTGTGCATGGATGCCAAGGTAATCGCCGAAATATCCGGAAGCCAGGCCTGAAATGGGTTGGGGGGTAAAGGAGACATCGCTCACTTTCAGGTCCTCCCACGAATTGCCTCCGTCGATGGAGTTTGATACATAAACTTCGGCCTGAGCTCCGGAAACATTGCGGTCATCATAATAAACTACGCTCAGGTTGCCATTGGCCGGATCGCAGGTAATCCAGGGGAAGTAATGCTGTTTCCCGAGTCCGGAAGGATCCTGGTTAACCCTGATCGGAGATGACCAGGTGTTCCCCTGATCTGTCGAGCGGATCATATATACATCCATATCGCTGCCGGTATTGGTCCCGGGAATTCCGATGTTGGGCCAAACCACATAGATCGTTCCCCGGTTTGGTCCGTTGCTGATATCAACGGCCATGGAAGGGAAGGCATTCACACGCATATTTTTTGAGGTTGCACTGTTTCGAATACCCCTGATATTACTGATGATCCGGGTTGCCGGTTGCCAGGAGGCACCACCGTCGAATGATCTGGCCATGCCAATGGCGGTTTCATCTGTTGGCCACCCGTCGTAGATTGCCCAGATGGTATAAACCTCACCGTTGGGCCCGGTGTGGATGTTCACGCCCTGATTGTGGCTGCCTGCATTAACGTTCGCACTGATGTTGACCGGTGATGACCAGTTGAGCCCATTATTTGTGGAACGGCTTATTTCTATTTCCGTATCATTGCTGCCGCCGAAATTTGTCCAGGCATCGTAGAGTTGCCCCTCATAAGGGCTGGTGGTGCTGTTGTCAATCCACATGTGATTTTTGTCCAGCAGGGAGCTAAACCCTGACGGGGCAGGAGCCACCAGCACTGGTGTCCATGTATTGCCCTGGTCGGTGGAGTATGAGACTCCCTGGCCGCCTGATGAGTGGATATAACCCACGTAATACCATCCGTTCAACCCGATGGCTGTGGTGGGGTCTCCGCTGTTTTCGCCGCCAGCCCCCTGTACGTGCCCTCCCCAGGTGCTTCCTGCATCGTTCGACCAGAAATCATTGGCTCCGTATACGGTGCTGGCTGGTCTCGGTGTAGAGTTGTTTGAGTTCAGAACCGCCTGAGGGTTGTTTGGATCCACAAAAATTGAGTTTTCACTCTGGGTGGAGTTGACGGTTGTCACCGGTACATCCGGAGAATCATCAGTCATCACGCTTCTGCCTGAAAGCCGGCTTCCGGTATATTTGCCGAACGGAGCGGCATGATCAGGTTCAACAGGTACCAGTCCGAGCGAAGCCATTCGCCTCCAGTAGGCCATATTGTCAATGCGGGTGTCAACCTTGTATTTTCCCGGAACAGGGTCGTCGGGCATATACATCTGTTTCTTTGGCTTCTGGGCATAAAGTAATGAAGCAACCATCATAATGGTTGCCAGCAGGATGATTGGTAGATTTTTCACTGTGCTGATTTTCTGATGGATAATTATTAATTAGATGATTATTTTACAATCAGTTTCTTAACCTGAAGGGTTTGCTCATTTTGTAACCTGACAAGATATACCCCGGCTTTTAATCCACGGAGGTCGAGTTTATAGTCGCTTGCAGGACGTAAGTTTATTAAATGCCTGACTTCCCTGCCGGCCAGATCGGTAAGGGTTAATGTGGCGAAACCACTGAAAGCATTGCCGGTATTCAGCAAAGCGCTGCCATTGGCAGGATTCGGGAAAACTATCATCCCTGCGTTTGAGTACAGGTGCTCTTCAATGCCAACACTGGTATCCACAGGCGGAAATACAATATAATCGAGCCAGGCTGCGTCTGCTCCTGATGAAACATACCCGTCTTTAGCATAAGACCACCTGAACACTTTGTTACCGGCGTTTACCGGAAAGGATGCCCTGGTCCAGTCCTGTTCTCCTGACCATTCACCCACTTTATTGTCATCCAGGAAAAATCTTAAAAAATCGTATCCTGCTTCAGAAGATACCCTGAAATAGAATGATATGTCACCATCGGCCAATACTTCATAGCTTACCGACAGGTCTGAATACTGATTATGGCTGATCTGGCCTGAGCGGGCGCTGAATGTTTCCTGATAGGCGGCAGACTGTGTAATTGTCCAGTTGCTGTTGCCGCTGTGTTGCCAGGGGTGCATCTGGAAGTTACCGGTTTCAAAATCTTCAATAACCTGTCCCACAGTATAGGAATACCCGCGCTGCAGGATGATTTCGGGGGGAGTGTTTCTGGTAAGTGTCAGCAGGAAAGTTATTGGTGTTCCAACCGGTGTCAGTTCTGATACGGAAATATTTTCAAAGATAAAATCCGATGCTGACAATGCCTCAATGGTTACCGGGCCTGCCAGCCCCTGCGGAATACTGATATAGCTGTTGTTGCAGGTTAACGTGGCCGATACGGCGTAACTCAGGCTTTGCCCTGTATTGCTTACCGGTATTTCCAGACTGAAGGTTTCCCCGGGATCCGGATTGCCGTTGTTTCCGTCGCTAACCGTTGCATTACCGGCTTCTATCACAGGGGCAAGGGCAGTAATCCGGAAAGTTGAAAGCCAGGTTTCGCCTGAATGGACGGTGAGGGTAAACTCAATCACATGGTTGTCAGGAACATCATCACTCAGGGTAACCGTGAAAGCATTATCTGAACCAGCCTGTCCGCCGGCGGGAATATCACCATAATCTTCTGAATTATCTGAAATGGTGATATATGGATCATAAGAGTTCAACAGAGCTGTAACGTTCTGGGCATTTGCCTGTCCGACATTCTGCAGGGTAACATTAAGCATCAGCGTTTCGCCGTAATCAGCCATGCCGTTGTTGTTGCCCTGACTGTCATTGATGCTGTGCGAAGCATAAATCACATAAGGAGCGTTGCCCGGCGTAATGGTTACAGGGTAATAAACCGGAAGGCAGTTATATCCTGAAACCACCAACTGGGCGTCTCCCGGAGTGGTTACCGGAGGGTCAATCACAACAGTGGCGTTACCGTTGGCATCTGTACTGCCGGTTCCAGTCAGCATTCCGTTCACCAGGAAGGCGGCTGTTAACCCCTGAACCGGTTGGCCTCCCGAAGTAACGGTAATGTTAAACTGGGGCATACCTGCCGTAACAGAAGCCGGGTACTGGGTGGCTATCGGTAAGACTTCATCGGTCCAGATGCCCATTACGGGATCTCCCAGAACATTGCAGTCGTAAAAGCACCAGCGCAGTGCGCCTTCCTCCCACTGCCCGGGGGCATTCACCCATGGCGCGGTGGCAATCTTCGATTCTGTGTGGGCCCTGCCTATTCTGTGCAGGCTGTCGGTAAACAGGGCATCGGTAAACTCACGGTGGAGGTGCGCCGACGGGCCCTCGGTCTGACCTTCGTTGAACCAGCCATAGCGGGAGTTCCCCACAAAAGCGGCAGCAAAGTTCTCAATCCCGGTCATCTTCTCTGCAATGCAGTCGTTCACATCAAAAGCGCCGCAAATACAGCCGTGAGTATATACGACCGGGAAGTTGTGGAGAATCCCGTTGACTCCTGAAAAATTGGAATTCGTGATATCCCAGGAATTCAGTTTCATAACATAGGAATCATTGGCATGGCCCGAGTGGTGTACAAAATTGCGCCCGCTGTTGATGGCGCTGATCAGGGTGTTTTTATCCCAGACGGCATCTTCGTCATACAGTGTCTGGATATTGTGCGAAGCAGGGATTCCGGTTGTGGTGTATCCGTTTTCGCTGTGGGTGCCGATAAGCAGGTCCAGGTAGTCGGATCCCCAGGTATCGGGGTTGTAATAAAGATTCTCTCCTGCCAGCAGGGGATTGCGTAACTCGCCCTGCACGGGCTGGTTCTGATACTTTGTAGTTTTGTTAAGCATGGCCGCCAGTTCGGTGGTATTGCTGAACGACATCCTGCCGACAGAAAGCTCCGGGAGAAGATCGTCTTCGCCGATTTCTCCCCAGCGGCTGTTACCGTTGGTATTCCAGTTCCCATCCAGCGCAGCATAATAAAGGTCTGAAGGGATATTATCATCTTCATAGGCGCTGGATGATTGTACGTGGCAGTAAAACCCACGGTGCGGTACGTGCTCCACATCGCCGGCCAGCACTACATGTTCAATGTTGTGCTGCTGGTACTCCTGAATGATGTAGTTTCTGATTTTTTCGGGCAGGTCTGTTCCCATAGTGCCTGACTGAATCGATTCAACGGTGGCTATCTGGGTTTTCATCCCGCGGGGAAGATAAAGCTGGGCCAGAGGTTCCAGGTTGGCTGAAAAGGCAGCCGGTGTAATGATCAGGATCTGATAATCAGCAGTGCTTCTGCTGCGCGTGGAATATTCTGCTGCAACAGATGGATTCTGAGCATGTTTCAGGATTGTGCTTTTGATGACGGGCGAGGCAGAGAGGTTGCTTAATGCATTCCGGCCACGTGCAGTTTCCCTGGTTTCGATGCGGACCACCGCCCTGCTGTAATAACTGATTTCGCCTGTTGCCGGAGTGTATTTTACGGGGGTTATCACCGTTTGGGCAAAGCCAAAACCATTCATGTAGTGCGTATTGAGATTGCCGCTTGCTTTGGCAGGATAGGGGTCCTCTGATTGATAAACGGATTCATCCATCCGGAAATGCGGAAAACCCGGCATGGAAAGCGGGCGCGAAAACTGTGCCGGTAAGAGCCGGAAGGTGCCAGTCAGCTGTATTTCATCGAAAAACTCAATTTCGATGCCTGTTGCTTCATGACCGGGAGGTAACATCAAATTGACAGCCATGAAAGGAAGAAGTGGTTCTCCGGGCCGGCCATGCAGTTGCGTGTTGCTGAAGGAGATTACCTGATACTGCCCGTTGACTTCTATAACAGGATCTGAAAATGTGTACGTATGTTCAATGGTTTGTGAAAACAGGAATCCGCCGGAGAGAAAGCAAAGAAGGATTATCAGTTGTTTTTTCATGGTGTAAAGAATAAGACTCGGCTGAAAAAATTGTGGGTTTATTGTTTAATGATTGGAAACTAAAGCGAAGATCATCAGAGAATTAAGAGTTTCTGATTTTTTCGGTTCCCATCAGGAAAACAGACGCTTAAATTATATAAGCCGGATTTGATCCCGTTCAGGCTCAGGTTGTAACTGTTAACTCCACCGGTTGTTATATTTCTAAGTATACGGCCTGACAGGTCGGTAATGATGATTTCTGCGCTTTTCAGGTTTTCACCAAAGCTGATGGTAGTTGTCTCTCTGGCAGGGTTCGGCGATAACCGGAAGAACTTTTCTTTTTTCAGGGAGGTTGTACTTTCTATCAGCCTCAGGTAAATGTCATGGAAGGTAGTATCTCCCGGCTTTACGATAACAGTGTCGCAATCAAACAGAAATTGTGCAGGGTATTCAGCACATACGATCACCAACTGTCCTGTGTCAGCAATAATGGTAAACCTGCCCTCCGGACCGGTCAGGGTGGATTGCGAACCCGTATATACTGTGGCTTCCTGTAGTGGTTCACCATCAAGAGGAGAAAAAACGATTCCGCTGATCCAGCCTGTTGAATCGGGCTGTGGAATTCTGATTATCCCTTCTATGGCATCCAGGTCGAACCCCGCGTTGTTTACCTGAGACTGCCCATCCCCGTCATCGGTGATTTTAAAAAACCTGGCTTCGGATAAGGAAGCATTGGCCAGGTTGAAGCCGGTAGTTCCGTTGCCGGTTCCTAAAGGCATCCACGGACCATCCATTGTTGCACCGGCATAAAACTGGTAGCCTTCGGGGGTGGCGTCATTTTCATGAACGATTACATCGATGCCTTCTCCGTCAACAACCGGGGTCCCCATATCAAAAACGGCCCAGCCAAAGCGGCCAATGGAATACTGTATGCTGTCAGGCGGCCCAAGCGCGGCATGGGTGAATCCCTCATCAAAAGGATTATTGCTTGGGATCTGGCAGCTGATGATCCGGGTGGCAAATTGTTTTGCAAGGGGTTGCAATGCAATGCTGATCTCAGTCGCTTCCCGCTCATTGACAACTACCCCGCTGATCAACTGCGGCTCATATCCGTTGGCGGCAATTTTTACCTGATACACCCCCGGGATCAGGAATTTGTGAAAGTCGCCGATTACAGGATCGTTTGAAACCGGGAAGAAATTATTGATAAACACGGTGGCTGCCACCGGTTGTCCGCTCACAGCATCCGTAACCGTACCCCTGATCCCATAACCGGCATACTCCGTCATGGCGAGCATGGCCGGTTTATTTTTCATGTAAAAGGGGACAATCTGCGAGGCAGGGGGTTGCTTGCTGAGCGATATTTCAACCGACCAGCTGATGGCTCCCGCCGCACCATAACCATAATCCTTGGTGCTGCCATTGATGGCATACATTCCCGAAAAACCCTGGCCATAAGGTATATTTGTGTATCCTGAGGTGCCTGCATATAAGCCGGCCAGGAAGTTATGCTGGGCATGGTCGGGGGTGGGTGCTTCGCGGTAACTCCATGGGAAACTGATAAACTCGGTTCCGCTGTGATAACTGCAATGAATCACAAACTGATTCCCGGCGAGGATCCCGCGCAGGGCTTTGGTCTCAGGCTGCGAAAAGGGCCCGGGGCTGTTGCCTTCGCCATTCCACATATATCCACAATCGCGGTTGATGTCGATTCCGGCCTGGTTGTAACGGGTCATATAATTTCTGCCATACGGGTTCAGGCAATAGATGATCCATATTTCCCGGTTGTTGACAAGGTCTGTAATATATGGGTCGTTGTTATATTGCAGACACAGGTCTCTGGCGAAACGGATCATATTTTCAGGGCCCCCGACTTCATCGCCATGTATGCCCCCGTCAAACAGAATCTCAGGTTCATCTTCATCCTCAGCAGAGTTATCGCTGATCTTTAACGCATAGAGTACATTGAATCCTGATCCGATGCCGATGGTATGAAGGGTGCAGATATCCGGGAAATTAACAGCCAGGCTGTCCGCAATTTCATCGAGTTGCGCAACGGTGTAATAACCGTTGGGCACCCTGGCCGGTCCGAAAGAAGCCGACCATTCGTTGAGATTACTGATTTCCGTTTCAGTAAGGATTCCAAAAGTACTCAGTTTCCCCAGTTCTTCCGGCGTGAGATATGCCCGCATAAACCCATCGCAGAAATCCAGATTCAGGCAGGATTGCCTGATAAAATCAAGTTCAGCCCTGCTTGAAGCATAAACCCTTACCTGCATCTCGCCCTCACGCCAGGGCTGTTGCCCGCTGGTAAAAATATTAAGAATAAGAAGAGTAGTCAGTAATAACCATTTCATGGTTTCCGGAAATTAAATTGGAAGACTTGCCTTAGCGGACGTAAACGTATAAAAAATATTAATCAGATATTGAGATCACCCCGATTTTTAAAAGTTAATTTTATGGAAGAAAATTGCAGGTCTCCAATGAATCTCTAACTTTGTTGAGCAACAGATATAGAATAGAATTATGTTTATAAAATCAGGGATTAGACTGCTGGCGGTTTTTTTAATGTTGATTTTTATTCCGTGGCAGTTAACAGCGCAGGAGACGAAGCACAATGATTCTACTGCAAAACATCAGTCGCAAAAGGCCCGGAAGCAAAACCGGAAAAATGAGGGGAAAGTGATTCCGGCCCCCGATCTGACAGATCCTGCATTCATCGATTATCTTCCTGCTACCTTGTATATGACTCCTGACGACAGCATCAATACTTATGCTTATTTGCGGCGAAACTTCACAGATCAGTTTGTTTCGTTGTGGGAACATCCCGGCAGGGTTTATCCGGCAAGCAGGATATTTGCCATAAGGCAGAACGGAAAATATTACCGGGCGTGCAGGATGGATGCGCGGAATTCGGTTTTCGGTGAACAAGTGGTGAAAGGTAAGATGAACCTTTATTATACCCGCAGGCTGCCTCAGGAAGCGGGTCTGCTTGAGTTTATTACCACCGATCCGAACAGCGGCGGTTACAGAAATTTTATGATTTTACAGTATGAGGGCAGGAAGAGATTTGAGGCTGATTATTATTATTTCGTAACCTTTGAGGATGACAGCCTGCAATGCTTTCCAATAAATGATTTTGCGGAATTTGCCGGGCGTTATCTTAAGGATGCCCCGGAGGCCTATAACAGGATGATGGGATTTGCCTCAAAAAGGGGAGGTGCGGCAAAGGTGGCTGCACCACTGATTGCGGCAGGCGTGGTTACCGCTACCTTGTTTACCACTTCGCTTCAGGCAGGATTATTGGTTTCCGCACCTTTTATTGCCGGAGGGATGGGTTATGCTATATGGCGTAAGAAAAAGGGTTATGCAAAACCTGATCCTGAAGATATGGCCGGAGTAATCAGGGCATATAATTCGGTGTATAAATAATTGGAAATAAAAAATCCCGGCAGGGAGACTGCCGGGATGAACATTTTAGTATCACCAGAATCAGGGATTGCCGAGTTTGGATAATGCAAAGGCATAAGCACCGATGGAAACGGCCCTGGATGTTCCCAGCCGGCTGATTCCAACCCCGATTCTTTTCATGGGATCATATTTGATGCGGTTTGAACTGAAAGGAACCTTGATTTCGCGGGTGTCACCTTCATAGAAACGCTGAAACTCTCCTTCATCCTCAAGGTTAAATGCCTTGATCTCCATGCGGTCGAGCGCAGTACCTACCATGGTTGTCAGGTTGGAATTCATTTCATCTACCAGCCGCTGAAGGAACAGGGGATAGGCGCCGGCCAGACCGCCACCGATAACCACCAGCCCGTCAATCAGGGTGATGGCGTTGGCGATGGCATCGCCGGCTACTTCAGCCATGCGGTGAAAAGCCAGAATAGCAGCCTCCTTGTTTCCTTCGCGCAAGCCCATGCCGATTTCGAAGATCGTTCGGGGCTCCGGACAGGTTTCATAAGTCAGTCCGGTTTCACGGCAATAAATGCGTTTTACGCCACGGATACTGACATTTTCTTCAACGCTGGCGTTGGTATGCAGTTTGTTCCGCATGCGGTTGATTTCGCCCTGGGCAGAGTTGTCTCCCAGGAAAAGCTGGCCACGGCTTACAATCCCCCCGCCGAATCCGGTTCCGAACGTCACACCGAGCAGGTTCTGGTAAGTTTTCGGACTGTTGCTGCTGCTTATGCGCTGGTTGATGTCGGGCAGAAGACCGGCAATGGCTTCACCAAGTGCAAAAAGGTCGCCGTCGTTGTTGATAAATACCGGAATGCCGAATTTTTCCTCAAGCATGGGGCCTAGCGCCACCCCTCCCCGGAAAGTAGGCAGGTTCTCCAGATCCCCGATAATTCCGAGCTCATATTCCGCAGGTCCCGGAAAGCAAAAACTGATGGCCACGGGCTGAACATTCAGTTTGGCTTTCACCTCACTGAATCCCTGAATGATTTTATTCAGCACGACCTCCAGCTTATTACCATCAGCGGGGATGCTGATGGGATCAATTATTTCCTGCTCGCCCTGTACGGCGCAGAATACAAAATTGGTGCCCCCGGCATCCAGGGTCATTACCACACGCTTATCGTTGTTATACCGCATATTTTGAGTGTTTTTTGAATTCCGGATCCGCCGGAAATGTGATTGTAAGTGTATTTATTACACAAACTTTAACTGCTGCGAATGTACAATAAGGGGAGCGATTTTCAAAATTTCACGACTATAATTTACACTGATGGTAATCCGCTTTTTCCGGATGGTTTATGAATTATTAAACCGGATGGTGCCGCTGATTTTTTTCCGGCTGGCCTCCTCTATCTGAACTTTCTGTGTATTTAATGATGGTTCATTGATTTTCGTGAGGGTTTCAAGACACATTTCATAATCGCCGAGATTTCTGTATAGTTCGGCTTTTGTAATCAGGTCCCCGTTGCTTTCTCCGCTGAGCAGGCTCATCAGCGCGATGGCATTATCGCGGTACTCCCCTGTAACTTCAGTTGCCGTGGGCGTCTCATCTCCGTATGGATGATCATTCATCGACCACCAGAGTCTGCGGCGAAGATAGATCATCTCTTCAGCATCCTGATAGCGCCCGCTTTCAAGTGCTTCCCTTATATCCTCAGGGGAGAGGTGACCGACCGAAGGCAGCCCGTCGGCTTCTTCCCAGCTACCGGCTTCTTCATGCCTGGCTTTAAAAATATTCAGTATTTCACCGCAACCGGTGCAACGTGTAAATACCGGCAGATCGGGCAGCATAGGGGCAAAATAACTCCCGTCGCTCCAGAAAATCCCGCCAAAGGTATTTCCTGACATGAGGTTTGTTCTGGTATGTCTCTGATTGCAGTGAGGACAATGGATTATCAATGGAAAACTTAATTGCATTGCCGGATGATTTGAGATTACGCTGTAAATATAGTCAAATCCGGCAATTCGTTTGATTGCGGCGGATGATTCCAAATCCCGGAATTATCGCTGTTGCCCTGGAAAACGATGTGCAAAAAGCCATCTTTGTAGCCTTCTTCGCGCGGTTTTGGTTGCATAACTCCTGCCACCGCCAGCCGGCGCAATTTCGCAGCAGGCGCGGAGAAACCGGAAAAGCTGCAAAATCATTGAGGCAGCTTCTTCTAAACGGAGAAACTCAGGCAATGCAGAAACAGTTGCTAATAGCTTTTTATGGTTTTTACTTTATGCTGAAATTTTGACACCACCATTTTCTGTTCATTCACTCTTACGCTGATCTGGTCCTGTGTGCCCAGGTTGAGGTCAATATTGTTTTTTGTGTCCCTGATCCTGTCTTTGGCTTTGGCAATCTTGTTTTCAGAAGCATTGATTGATTTCAGCTGACTTTTTTTCTTCTTCTGGGCAGCCTTCATCTCTGATTGCCATGACTTCTTTGCCTCAGGATTTTCCGTAACGCTCAGTTTTGAGGAAATATGGTCGATGTTTTCATCAGTAACCGACAACTGTTTCCTGAGGGAGGCAATTTTGTCATTTTCGGCGGCAATGGTGTTATTTGAAGATTGTACCGCTTTTTCCATTTTTTCTTTACCCTTGCGGGTGCCAGAAAGCTCTTTTTCAAGGTCCTTCAGTTTCGATTCCTCCCTCGAAAGCTGCTCTTCAGCAACCTTCAGGTATTCCGATTTTGCAAAACTCTTCAGATACGCTTTTAGTTTGTCGTACTCCTTTGTACCTTTTTCGGCGAATTCACCCCTCCTGAGTTCCACACCGGCAAAAAGCAATACCAGGGAATCCTGATTCTTTACACGGCTTTCAATATTTACCGGACCTTCATAAATACTTTTAATCAATGCCCCGAACAGCGATGCATCCATTCCGTTGGTAACTACTTTTGATTTAGTTCCCTTCTGAATATTTTTAATCCAGTTTGACATCACTTTTTCTGTTGATGCTTCAGGGATACTTACCCAAATCCCCGGAAAATCCACATTCCCGAATGTCTGGCTGTCATCCTCAAAGGTGATCGGCTTCTGGGCGCCGGCAAAAGGCATCATCAGCCCGAAAGTAATCAACAGGTATACTAACTTTTTCATAATATTGGATTTTTAATTTGTTCTTAATGGTTGAGCCCGTCTTCCTGCAGCCGGGAAGGCGACGTTCAGGCATCTTCGGTCAAAATTGCTTTTCCGGGGTCTTATCGCCTGATAACAAATATAATGCTAAATTCCGGACCGGTAGTGGTTCGGACCGGTTTATTTGATAAATGGAATATGTCAGCCTCCCGGTTTATACCGGCTTTCTCCGGCGATTAAACCGCTCAGCTTAATTTTCAGATTCGGAAGAAGGCTGTGCTATGGCATGCAATTGCAGCAATGCTGGTATTGGGTTTTTACTGGGTGTTGGTTACTTGAAGGTCAGAAGCTTCTGCCGGGCAGATCGCTTTCCTGAACTTTTGTTTTTGCCGGTTTGCTGCTCATCTCGATCACCATTTCTCCCCCTGCCATGATGTCTTCGTGCCTGATAAAGAGCCTGGACCAGGGTTTGCCGTTCAGGATGATTTTTTTAACGAAGATGTTTTTACTGCTCAGCCCTTTTGCCTGAATCGTGAAGGTTTTGCCGTTTTCAAGATAGATCTCGGCACGGCTAACCGAGGGGCTTCCCAGTACGTATTCATTGCTGCCTGGACACACAGGGTAAAAGCCCAGGGCGCTGAAAATATACCAGGCCGACATCTGTCCGCAGTCGTCGTTGCCCGGTAACCCACCGGGTTCAGGATCGTATAAACTGTCCATTATCTGATGCACACGTTGTTGTGTGATCCACGGCGCGCCTGCATAGTTGTAAAGGTAAGGCACATGATGGCTGGGTTCGTTTCCGTGAACATAGTTCCCGATGATTCCGCGTTTATCAATATCTTCAGAGTCCTCTATATGTTTTTCATCCAGTTTCATGGTAAAAAGACTGTCGAGATGACGGACAAAGGGTTTACTGCCACCCGCCCAGGCGATCAGTTGTGCCGGGTCGTGCGGAACGTATAATGAATAATTCCAGGCATTTCCTTCAATAAAGCCCTGGCCTTCTGTTTTCAGGGGATCAAAATTCTTCTGCCAGGATCCGTCCGACAGGCGGGGCCGCATAAAGCCGGTGGAGCGGTCATAAACATTCTCAAACGAGCGGGCCCTTTGGTTGTATATCCCTGCAAGTCCCCTTTGCCCTGCTTTTTCGGCCGCACGGGCAATGCACCAGTCGTCGTAAGCATACTCCAGGGTTTTGGTTGCGGAATAGCCGGTAAGATCAGCCGGCGCATAGCCATATTGCATATATTCCCCGATTCCATCGTATCCGGTATACGTGGCGCTGGCGTCCATGGCTTCCAGTGCTTCTGCAACATCGAACCCGCCTATCCCTTTTAAATAAGCATCAGCGATGACCGGTATGGCATGGTAGCCCGTCATGCACCAGTTCTCATTGGCGTGGTGCGACCACACCGGCAGGATGCCGTGCACGCTTTGCTTCCGGTGGGCCAGCATGGAACGGATCATGGAGGATGTCCTCTCCTGTTGCACGAGGGTAAAAAGCGGATGCAGCGCCCTGTAAGTGTCCCAGAGGGAGAAGGTGGAATAATTGGTAAACCCTTCCGCCTGATGGATATTCTGGTCAAGCCCCCGGTATTTGCCATCAACATCCATATAAATGGTTGGAGAGAGGAAAGCGTGATAAAGGCTGGTGTAGAAGTTTTGTTTTACTTTAAGCGATCCCTCCACCTGAATCCGGCTTAATTCTTCATTCCACCGTTTATGTGCCTGCCGCCTTACCAAATCGAAATCGGGACGGGGCGCTTCGGTTTTCAGGTTGTTCAGTGCGCCCGCGGTACTGACCGGCGACAACGCTACCCTTACGGTAAGCTGTTCTCCGGCCTGCATGCTGAATCTGAACCATGCAGTAATGTCTTTTCCGGCCATCTCGGGAAAATCCTCCTTTTCATTAAATTTTCTGTAAAATCCACGGTAAATAATCTCTTCCCTGTTTTCATGGCCGTAACGTACCAGCGGTTTGGAAAGGACCATGGCAAAGTACATGGTCCGGGTGCGCGCCCAGCCGCGTGTTTGCCGGTATCCGGTAATGAGGGTGTCGTTTTCCACACGGATAAACTGCCAGGTGTTTTTGCCGGGATAGTTGTAGATGCCGGCCGACATATCGAGGATAAGATTAATATTGCCCTGATTTACAGGTGTATACCGGTGTACTCCCACTCTTTCTGTGGCTGTGAGTTCAGCCAGGATTCCATAATCATCCAGCATCACTGAATAATAACCCGGTGAAGCGGACTCCCGTTCATGCGAAAAGCGGCTGCGGTATCCGGAATCCGGATTGTCTTTCGTTCCCGGATTCAGTTTGAGCGGCCCGGTAGCCGGCATCAGCAGAAAATCGCCCAGATCACTGTGCCCGGTTCCCGAAAAATGGGTATGGCTGAATCCACAGATGGTATTATCATTGTATTGATATCCCGCACAATATGCATATACTTCCTTGTTGTATCCTGCCCCCGTTGAATATGGAACCGTATCCGTATCAGGGCTCAGCTGAACCATACCAAAAGGAACGCTTGCCCCGGGATAGGTGTGGCCCATGTGATCGGTGCCAATAAAGGGATTGACATAGTCAGCAGCGGACTGGGAAAATGCCGTTAAGCAGAGGGGGAACAGAATTGCTGAGAGAAATAATTTCATGCCTGCGTTTTTTAACACGCAAACATACCGATTTTGCCTGTTCCTCAAACAGCGAAAGCATCTGGCGGATGGGTTTTTCCGTTTCAGTCGGGTTGGTTTAATGCGCTTCCAGCCAGTTGCTGCCGGTACTCATTTCCACCTCAACCGGTACATTCAGTTTAATGGCCGACTTCATCAGGCGTTCAATCACCGGTTTTACCGTTTCCATTTCATCCTGATGCACATCGAAAACCAACTCGTCGTGTACCTGCATAATCATGCGCGATTTAAGTTTAAGGCGTTCAAACTCCTGCTGAATGTTGATCATGGCAATTTTGATCATATCGGCCGATGATCCCTGTATCGGCGCATTGATGGCGTTTCGCTCGGCAAAGCCCCTCACGATTGCGTTGCCTGAATTGATGTCGCGCAGGTAGCGCCGCCGTTTTTTAATGGTTTCCACGTAACCATGCTCCCGTGCAAAGGCGATAATTTCATCCATATAGCGCTTGATGCCGGCAAAACGTTCAAAATACTGACTGATGATGTCGGCAGCCTCCCTGCGGGGGATGTTAAGGCGTTCCGAAAGGCCGAAAGCTGAAATGCCGTAAATAATGCCGAAGTTTACCGTTTTTGCATTGCGGCGCATCTCTTTGGTCACTTCGCTGATGTCTGTGTTATAAATTCTGCCCGCCGTGGCAGTATGAATGTCGATACCATGGCGAAATGCTTCCTGCATGGCTTCATCCCCGCTGATGTGGGCGATCAGCCGCAACTCTATCTGAGAGTAGTCGGCCGACAACAGCACAAATTTGTCATTCCTGGGTACAAAAGCTTTCCTGATTTCCCGTCCGCGTTCCGTCCTGATGGGGATATTCTGCAGGTTGGGATTGTTGGAACTCAGCCGGCCCGTGGAGGCTACAGCCTGATTGTATGAAGTGTGTATCCTGCCGGTTCTTGGATTAACCAGCAATGGCAGGGTATCCACATAGGTTGATTTTAGCTTGGTAAGTGAGCGGTAATCAAGAATCTGTTGGATAATGGGATGCTTGTTGATAAGCTTCTGAAGCACATCTTCGCTGGTGGAATGTTGTTTGGTTTTGGTCTGTTTGGGATTGTCCGACAGTTGCATCTTATCGAAAATGATCTCACCGAGTTGTTTTGGAGAGGCGATGTTGAATTCTTCTCCTGCAAGGCGGTAAATTTCTTTTTCCACTTCGGCAATCTCCTTCTCAAGCTGTTCCGAGAACTGGTTCAGGTTTCCTGAGTCAATTTTCACGCCCTCGGCTTCCATGGCAGCCAGCACCTTCACCAGCGGCATTTCGATTTCATCGAACAGGGCCCTTGTACCGGTTTCTGTCAGTAGTGGTTCCAGGGCGATTCTCAGTTGCAGGGTTATATCGGCGTCTTCGCAGGCGTAATCTTTCAGTTTTTCCGGGTCTGCGTCACGCATGCTCAACTGGCTTTTCCCCTTTTTGCCGATGAGCGATTCGATGGAAACGGGCTCATAATTCAGATAAGTGCGTGCCAGAAAGTCCATATTGTGGCGCATATCCGGCTCAATCAGATAATGGGCGATCATGGTATCAAAAAGCACCCCGTTCACATTGATCTCATACCATTTCAGCACGGAAATGTCATATTTTATATTTTGTCCTGTTTTCCCGATGGATTCATCGGCAAATACCCCGGCAAACTCTTTTACAATCTCAACGGCTTCGGAATACTGATCAGGCACCGGAACAAACCAGGCTTCCCCCGGACTGGTGGCAAACGACATACCGACAAGCTCCACATTGTTGGCATCCAGCCCTGTTGTTTCAGTATCAAAACAAAACATGCCTGATTTTCCGAGGTGAGTTACCAGCGCCTTCCTTTTTTCAGGTGTATCAGCCAGGTGATATGCATGAGGTACCTGTCCGATGTTCGTGAGGGTTGATAAGGTTTCAAGGGGTTCTCCGGCCGAAGCGAAAAGATCGGCGGCTTGTTTTCCGGCTGGCTGGCTCCCTTTTTCCAGATCGGTAAATACCCGTTTGGCGAAGTTTCTGAACTCAATCTCCTCGAAAAGGGTTTTCAGTTTATTGATATCCGGAGGCGTCAGTTTCAGTGCATCCTCCTCAAAAGTTACGGGTACATCCAGGATGATGGTAGCCAGTTGCTTCGACATCAGCGCCTGTTGACCGAAAGTCTTTACCTTTTCGCGAAGCCCGGCTTTATCAATTTTCTCAGCGTTCTCAATCAGGTTTTCCACATTGTCAAAGTCTTTCAGCAGGTTTCGGGCGGTTACTTCGCCCACGCCCGGAATGCCGGGGATGTTGTCGGAGGCATCGCCCCAGAGGCCCAGCATATCTATTACCTGATCAGGGCGTTTAACCCCGAATTTTTCGCAAACCTCTTTCACTCCCATAATTACAGGGTCCTCTCCTGGTTTTCCGGGCTTGTACTGAAGGATGTGATCACTCACAAGCTGGCCGAAATCCTTGTCGGGGGTCATCATGTAGACGGTAAACCCCTTGTTTTCGGCCTGTTTGGCAAGGGTGCCTATCACATCGTCGGCTTCATACCCGTCAACAGCGAGGATGGGAATATTGAAGCCCCTGATGAGTTGCATGATGTAGGGGATGGCTGCGGAGATGTCTTCAGGCATGGCTTCGCGGTTGGCCTTGTATGCTGAAAAGTCTTCATGCCTGACTGTAGGGGCATGGGTGTCGAAGGCAACTCCGATGTGTGTGGGCTTTTCATTGCTGATCACATCATACAGCGCGTTGGCAAAGCCCAGAATGGCCGAGGTGTTCAATCCTTTTGAGGTGATGCGCGGGTTTTTGTTCAGCGCGTAATAAGCCCTGTAGATCAGCGCCATGGCATCCAGTAGAAAAAGTTTCCTGCCTTCCTGTGACATATTCGGGAGATTTTGGTTGTGATGCAATCCTCCGGGATTCAATTACCCCGTCAGGCAAAGATAAGAAACCAACAGCAATCCCCTGTGGCATCTTTTGTTAAACCCGAATTAATCAACTGTTAGCCCGGAAGGGCTGAACTTTTGATTCTGTGAGGGCAACCCCGGTGTAGTGTTTGTTCAGTGCAATGCTGATTACAAACACCTAATCGTTTAAACACAGTCAAATGCTTAATCCGGGTTAAATGAATTTTGCAGTTTCGCGCACGGCATTCATATTTTATTATATTTGCCTGTGATCAATTTTATGAATTATGGAAAATTATACCGGCAGCCTGATCTCCAAGCTGCCGTTTACCGGCACCAGTATTTTTGCTGTGATGTCGGCATTGGCCAGGGAGCACAACGCCATTAACCTTTCGCAGGGTTTCCCCGATTTCCCTGTTTCGGAAGAGCTGATCAAGCTCGTGAACAGCTATATGAAGAAGGGATTGAACCAGTATGCACCCATGCCTGGCATACTTCCGCTGCGCGAAGGGATATCGGAAATGTTTGAAACCAGATACGGCGTCAAATACCATCCTGAAACGGAAGTGACCATTACCGCCGGAGCGACCCAGGGGTTGTTCTCCATTATCTCGGCTTTTATTCGTCCGGGAGATGAAGTGGTCGTACTGGAGCCTGCTTACGACAGCTATGCACCGGCCGTGATGCTGCAGGGGGGCATGGTGAAATACGCCCGGCTTCAGGCGCCGGATTATTCCATCAACTGGGATACCTTCCCGGCACTGATCAGCGGCCGTACCCGCATGATCATCATCAATTCGCCGCACAACCCCACCGGTACCATCATCAAGGCCAAAGACCTGAAGAAACTTGATACCCTGCTGAAAAACAGGGATATCCTTGTGCTCAGTGATGAGGTTTATGAACACCTGATCTTCGACGGTCATACCCATGAAAGCATTTGCCGGTATCCCGGGCTTGCTTCGAGAAGTCTGCTGGTAGGCTCCTTTGGAAAAACATTTCATGCCACCGGCTGGAAGTGCGGGTTTGTGCTGGCTCCGCCTCAGCTTACCGCCGAATTCCGCAAAGTGCACCAGTTTGTGGTTTTTGCGGTGAATACGCCGGTACAGCATGCAATTGCTGAATATCTGCGCAATCCTGAACATTATAATCACCTTGGTAGTTTTTACCAGGAGAAGCGCGATTTATTCCTCAACCTCATAAAAGGGTCAAGGTTTAAAGCGGTGCCGGCTTCAGGTACTTATTTTCAGTTGCTCAACTACAGCAAAATCAGTGATGAAAAGGAAACAGCCTTCGCCGAACGGCTGACCCGGGAGTTTAAGATTGCCTCTGTTCCGGTATCGCCTTTTTACCATAACCAGGAAGACAACAAAGTACTCAGGTTCTGCTTTGCCAAAACCACGGAAACACTTGAAAAGGCAGCTGAAATTCTGTGCAGGATATAATTCCCGCATTAAAAGATGGATGTTCACTAATCTTTACATATATGAAACCAACAGGATATTTGCGCGTTTCAATCATTCAGGCTTCACTGGTCTGGGCTGATAAGCTGAAAAATCTGGAGTATTTTGACAGGGAGGTTGCCCAACTGGGCGGGCAAACAGATCTGATCGTGCTTCCCGAGATGTTTGCCACAGGTTTTGTGATGGATGCAACCAAGGTGGCCGAGCCCATGAACGGCATCATCATGCAGTGGATGGCCAATCACGCTTCAAAGCTTGATTGTGTAATTACGGGCAGCATCGCCATTAAAGAGAAGGGAAAATTCTACAACCGGCTGATCTGGATGCGCCCCGACGGCAGTTTCGAATATACCGATAAACGGCATCTTTTCAGGATGGGAAATGAGCAGGAATATTTCACGGCCGGCGAAAAGCCCCTGGTGGTTACCCTGAAAGGCTGGAAGGTACGCCCGTTGATCTGCTACGATCTCCGTTTTCCCGTTTGGAGCAAAAACCGCCTCATCGACGGACAGTACGAATACGACCTGTTGATTTATGTGGCCAACTGGCCGGCCAGCCGCAGCTATGTGTGGAAATCGCTGCTCACCGCGCGCGCCATCGAAAACCAGGCATATTGCATTGGGGTGAACCGTATAGGCAAGGACGGAAAAGGCATCCCCCACAGCGGCAACTCTATGGTGCTTGATTTTAAAGGCCGTTATCAGGTGAATGCGCCGGCAAATAAAACCTACATGGAGACCGCACTGCTCGATTACACCGAACTGACTTCCTTCAGGCAACGGTTTGCCGTGGGACTTGACTGGGACAATTTCACCATTCACTGATGCAACCAACTGCGTTATAATCTTCACGGTCTTATTGTAAAACAGAGCGGCCTGTAATCGTCAGTACCAATTCACTACAGTTGATTTTATGAAATTTGAAGACTCGAATTTTGAACCGGTCATAAAGAAAAACCTGGTCGCGGCAGGCTTTACCCGTCCTACCGATATACAGTTCAGGGCAATACCGCCTGTGCTGCGCGGTGAGGATGTGCTGGCCATTGCCCAGACCGGAACGGGTAAAACCGCAGCCTTCGTTATCCCGATTCTGAATATATTGTTGCGCAATAAGCGACATGAAGGGGGAATCCGCTGCCTGGTAATGGTTCCCACCCGCGAACTGGCCCGGCAGATTACCTCGGTTTTCAATACCCTGGGCAAGGGCTGTGGAATCAAAACGCTCTCTGTTTTCGGAGGGGTGGAGCAGGAGCCACAGATTGAAAGGCTCAACCAGGGGATAGATATCCTTGTTGCCACACCCGGCCGTATGTTTGACCTGGCCAGCCAGGGGTACCTCTCTGTGGATAAGGTGCAGATACTGGTGCTGGACGAAGCCGACCATATGCTCGATCTGGGATTCATCAACGACATCCGGCAACTGGTTACAAAACTTCCCGACCGCAGGCAAACCCTCTTCTTTTCAGCTACCATCAATCCTGAAATTAAAAAGCTGGCCTATTCCCTGGTGAAAAATGCCATCCGCATCCAGATTTCACCCAAAGACCCGGTATCCAGGAATGTTGACCACAGCGTGGCTTTTATCGGCATGGACGACAAGCGCTTCTTTCTCGAACGCATGATCAATGATCATCCTGAAAGTAAAATTCTGGTTTTTGTGCGTACAAAGGTCAGGGCCGAACGGGTCCGTGCCGCCCTTGAGCGGGTGGGCATCCAAAGCCGCGTTATGCATGGCGATGTGGAACAGAAAACGCGGTTTGCCACCCTGGGCCAGTTCAGGGAAGGCTTATTCAAAGTGTTGATTGCTACGGATGTAACAGCCAGAGGCATTGATATTCCGGATGTGGAATATGTGGTGAATTACGACCTGCCCGAAAAGGCGGAGAACTACGTGCACCGTGTGGGCCGCACCGGACGCGGCAACCGGCGCGGGACAGCAGTGTCTTTCTGCAGCAATGAAGAAAAACCCCTGCTTGATGCCATCGAAGCCTTTATGGAAAAGGAGATACAGGTACTCAATATCGGCCGTCAGGATTATGAAGCCATCGTTGACCTGGCCGTCGAAAGCCCCAAAGACTGGCGATCACTGATTGAACAGGCGGAGAAGGACGAAGAAAAACACCGCAAGGGGAAACGGAAAAAATAGCTTTCAGTAGATCAGGCCATACAAAAGCAGCCCTGTCAGGCCCGGGCACTCCGGCTTTTCTGTTTATTCTTATAGCTGAACCTGATTTTCCGATACTTTCCGGCCGGATAAATAAGCAATTGTATAGTTGATAAACGGCAATCCCGGATTCCGCCGCTCAGCCGGGCGTTTTAGTAGTATCCTGATGAAACGCACATTTTAACTAACTTTGCAGCCTTCATTTAATCCGGCAAGCCGTGAAAGCTTCCCAACTGACTGAACACTACCGCAACAACGAGGCTGTTGCGGCTTTGGGTGTTTTATGCAATTCAAAAGAAACCTTCAGGATGCACCTGAAAGGAATGGCAGGCTCTGCCGCTGCGGTAGTGGCTTCGGCGGTTTTTGCCAATTCAGGCCCGCTTCATTTGATAATCCTTCCCGAAAAGGAAGAAGCCGCTTATTTTTTCAACGATCTTGAAAATCTGATGGGTGAACAGGAAGTGCCTTTCCACAAAAAGAAGGTACTTTTCTTCCCCACCACCTACCGCCGGCCTTACGAAATAGAAAAGACCGACAACATCAATGTTTTGTCGCGTACCGAGGTGATGAAGCGCATAGGTACCCGTGAGGGTGGCAGCCTGGTGGTTACCTATCCCGAAGCGCTGGCCGAAAAGGTGGTCAGTAAAGCATATCTGAAGAAAAATACCCTCAGAATGGGACTGGGCGAAAGCCTCTCCATTGATTTCGTCATTGACCTTTTGGCGGAATACGGTTTTGAGCGGGTCGATTTTGTAGTTGAGCCGGGGGAGTACGCACTGCGTGGCGGGATCATCGACGTGTTCTCCTATACCAACGACCGGCCATACCGGATCGAATTTTTCGGAGACGACGTGGAGTCCATCCGTACCTTTGACCCCGGAACGCAATTATCCATCGACCGGCTCGATCACATCACCATTACACCCAACGTGCAGGACAGATCCCTGCAGGAAAAACGGGAGCCTTTCCTTTCCTATATCGGCCGGAATGCCGTGGTTTGGGTGCGCGACCTTGCGTTTGCCACCGACCGCATCGCCAAAGAATTTGAGAAAGCTGAAAAGGCCTTCGCAGAACTCTCGCCCGATATCCGGCATCTGGAGCCCGGCGAGCTTTTTGTAAATGCAGAAAGTTTTAAGAGTGACATTCTTTCCCACCCATTGATCGAGATCGGCAGCCATTTCCTGATTAAGGAAAGCGGCCAGATTGAGTTCAGCATGCAACCACAGCCTTCTTTCAACAAGAATTTTGACCTGCTGCTGCAAAACCTCGATGAAAACAGCCGGGATGGGATCACAAACCTGATTCTTGCTGACAACCCAAAGCAGACTGAACGGATTCAGACCATATTCGGCGATCTGAAAGCCAACCGGGGCATGGCCGGTGCTGACATGAACTACGATCTGGTCAACCTTTCATTGCATGAAGGCTTTATCGACCGGGGGAATAAGCTGGCCTGCTATACCGACCACCAGATTTTCGACCGTTATCATAAATACCGCATTCGCGATGGATTCGCCGGCAAGCAGGCCATCACCATGAAAGAGATTTATGACCTGCAACCCGGTGATTATGTAACGCATATCGATCATGGGGTGGGGCGGTTCGACGGTCTGGAAAGGATTGAAAACAATGGCAGGCAGCAGGAGGCCATCCGGCTGATTTATCAGAACAACGATATTCTTTATGTGAGCATTCATTCGCTGCACCGCATCTCGAAATATGTCGGCAAGGAAGGTACGGTACCCTCGCTCAACAAACTGGGGTCCAATGCCTGGAACAAGCTGAAGAGCAAAACCAAGCAAAGGGTAAAGGATATCGCCAAGGATCTGATCAAACTCTACGCCGAACGAAAGGCTGCGGATGGTTTTAACTTTAATCCGGACACCTACATGCAGCATGAGCTGGAGGCATCGTTCATCTATGAGGATACGCCTGATCAGGTCAAGACAACGGCAGATGTAAAGCGTGATATGGAGAAATCCTATCCCATGGACCGCCTGGTATGCGGGGATGTGGGTTTCGGTAAAACCGAAATTGCCGTGCGCGCGGCATTTAAGGCAGTCTCCGACAGCAAACAGGTGGCAGTGCTTGTACCTACAACAATTCTGGCTTTGCAGCATTACCGCACCTTCAGCGAACGCCTTAAAGAGCTTCCCTGCAGGGTGGATTACATCAACCGGTTCAAGAGCGCCAAACAACAGAACAGCACATTGAAAGATCTGGAAGCGGGGAAAATTGACATCCTGATCGGGACGCACCGGCTGGTAAGCCAGGATGTGAAGTTCAAAGACCTTGGCCTGATGATTATCGACGAGGAGCAGAAATTTGGCGTGGCCACAAAGGAAAAGCTGAAAAAACTAAAGGTGAATGTCGATACCCTGACCCTGACGGCCACACCCATTCCGCGGACGCTGCAGTTTTCGCTGATGGGTGCGCGCGACCTGAGCGTGATCAATACACCTCCACCCAACCGCTATCCGGTTCAGACCGAGCTGCATGCCTTTAATGAGGAAATCATCAGGGATGCCATCCATTTTGAGCTCTCACGGAGCGGACAGGTGTTCTTTGTGCACAACAGGGTAAACAACATCATCGAGGTGGCGGGCATGATTCAGCGGCTGGTGCCGGATGCCAAAATCGCCATCGGGCACGGGCAGATGGAAGGTCAGAAGCTGGAAAAAATCATGCTCGATTTTGTGGAAGGATATTCTGATATCCTGATAGCGACAACCATTATCGAATCGGGGCTTGATATCCCCAATGTCAACACCATTATCATCAATGAAGCCCAGAATTACGGGTTGAGCGACCTGCATCAGCTCAGGGGAAGGGTGGGGCGGACCAATAAAAAAGCATTCTGTTATCTGCTGGCCCCTCCGCTTTCGGTACTCACCGATGAAGCCCGTAAGAGGCTGAAAGCCATTGAGGAGTTCTCTGAGCTGGGCAGCGGGTTTAACATTGCCATGCGCGACCTCGACATACGCGGCGCCGGGAATATTCTTGGAGCGGAACAAAGCGGTTTTATCTCCGAAATCGGTTTTGAAATGTATCAGCGCATTCTCGACGAAGCGATTATGGAACTTAAAGAAACCGACTTTAAGGAGCTATACCGCGATGAAATTCCTGTTCAAAAGGAATTTGTAAAGGAATGCCTGATCGAAACCGATCTCGAAATAATGCTCCCTGACAGTTATGTTACCAACATCACCGAAAGGCTGAGTCTGTATAAAGAACTTGATGGTCTTGAAGCAGAGGAAGACCTGCTGAAATTTCAGGAGAAACTGATTGACAGGTTTGGCCCGGTGCCCGCGCAAACCCAGGAACTGCTCAATACCATCCGGCTGCGCCGTATGGCCCGCAGGCTTGGATTCGAGAAAATCAGCCTTCGCAATGGTTTTCTGTCGGCCACTTTTATCTCAAATCAGGATTCTCCTTTTTTCCAGAGCAATATTTTCTCCACGGTATTGCAGTTTATCCAGACCGATCACCGCAAGGTCCGCATGAAGGAAAACAACAATAAACTCAGCCTGAGCTTCAGGGAGGTACTGTCTGTTTCGCAGGCCATACAGGCTCTGCTGCCGCTGGAGGGAATGGTCGAAAACAACCGTTTTGCTGCCACATAAAAAAATAAGCTGCCATTGCTGACAGCTTATTTTTATGGTATTGAATCTGATATTAATCGTTTGCTACTTTCACCTTTTTAATTTCCCAGGTTGCCGATTCGTTGTCGGAACACAGGTATTTGAAGGCAATCCTGACATTTTGCTGACCGAGGTAAGATGCAGGTACCGGCGCTTTTCCGGAATTTACAAAAACCCAGTTATTTCCTGCCGGATATACGGGAATGGTTAGTTGCTCCCAGGTAGCGGTGGAAGGTGCATCACCGTTGTAATTTGTTGATATCCAGAGGGTGTGATTCGACTGCAGATTGGCCATTTCGCCCTTGTTGATGGTGTGGTCGAAAGTGATGTAGGCGGCTGTGGCTCCGGTAAGATCAATTGAAGGAGAGATAAGCCAGTCTTCATTCTGGTGACTTGAGCCATCCTGATATCCCGACATCTTCATATACTTATAGGAAGCATCGTGATTCCACTGCTGGGTTCCCAAAACATTGTAGGCTGAAAAGTTGCCAATACCTGTTTCGAATGGTTCGTCCAGGTAAACAGTTCCCGGAGGAGGCGTTACACCGCCTTCAAGTTCGAAGTCGCCTTCCTGACCGGGGCAATCGCGCAGTCCGGCTATGCCGAAATAGGTGCGAAGTGTTCCAAGAACTTTCAGCTCTTTCTTCAGGTTTTCGGGATTATCCAAAAGATTGACAGCCGTGCGCAGGGGACTACCGGCGGGAAGATTTACAATGATGCAGTTGTTGTAATCGGTTTCATCCTTGCTTGAAGCAAGAAGAACGTTGGTAGCAGAGCTGAAGGGCGCAGCAAAGTCGAAATCGGATGCAGAGGTAACCGAAGTTACGCCTGATTTGACCGAGCCGATGATAAAGCCCTTAACCCAACCGGAAATGTCCTGACCCTGAAGGTTACGGGCTTTGGGAACATCGTACGGATCTTCTTTTGTGCCGGTTCCGCTTCCCGTAGGAGGCGGGGCTACTCCTCCGAAATCCATTAAGTCGTCAATGCTGCGCAGGGTAAACTGCCAGGTGGTGCCGAATGCAGTAAGGATTCCAACGGCCGTTCCATAACCTCCGGGGAGGGTGTCGCCGGCAAAGTTGCTATACTTGCTGGTTCTTACAGTAATGCTTTTGCCACCCTGATCAATAAGGGTGCGGTTGGTGTTGTCAATGCTCTGTGGGGCAAATACTTCGCCTACCTCTACAAAACGGACATTTTCAAGCTTAATCAGCGTGCTCATGCGGGCATCCTTAAGAATATCGGTTGATTGGGAGGGCAGGGATGCCAGGTTCAGCGTTGCCGGTTCGGGCACGGTTCCGGGTACACCATCGCGGTACAAATGGGCGCCGATATAAATCTCGGGTAAACGGCCGATACTGCCGTTATATATGTAGCCCAACTGAATCAGGTTGTTATAATCGCCGATGTACATGCCTTTACATTTGATGAAAATCCGCTGTCCAAGCTTGTACTCGTTGTAGAGTGAAGTTTTGTCAAGTGAAAGTTCAATGGCGGCGGTCTCATCCTGAATTACCATTTTCTTGTAGAGGTTACCGCTTTCGTCATTGGCTACCACAATTCCGCTGATGATAATGTCCTGATCGATCAGGGTAAGTGTACGGCTGAGGGTGTCGAGATAATAACTCTTGAGCTGCCGGATGCTACGGTTTGCTTCAAATTCAACTGTGGGAACGACAATAGGCGGTTCTTCAAAATCTCCGTCCACACAGGAGGTGAGGTTAACAGAAGCCAGGATAATAAATAACCCTGCGAAAATTTGCCAGATTCTTTTCATATGATTTTTTTGTTTTTGCTTGTTGGGAAATTAGAAACGGAAGCCGATATTCAGGAAGAATGTCCTGCCATAATAGTAGTAATACCTTGATGGAAACTTGTTAATGTCTTTGTTTTCAAAATCGAAACGCATCTGTTCATATCCACCGGTAGCGATTTCCTGATTGTCAAGAATATTGCTCACACTGAAGTTCAGGTTGAGGTAATACTGTCCCCTGATACGGTATGATTTGCCGAGTGAAGCGTCTAAAGTCATGCCGCTGGGTAACTTTTCCTGACTGATAATCCCTGAAATCCGCTCATCGCCCGGGTCCATACCTGCGAGTGCAGTGGAAGTACGACGTTCCGGGTTGAAATCCAGGTAGATATTGTCGTAATAGTTTACATTCACATCAATATACAGGAATCCGGGCCCGGCATATTTCAGCCCCAATGAACCGGCAGTCTGGGGTGTTCCGGATACATAGAAATATTTGCTGTAGATGGATTTTGTGATGTCAGGACGCGATCCGTTTTCAACGGTAATCACTGCATCAGGCCTGTTTGTGTAGCGGTAGTTACCCAGGTTTACTGCGCCGACTGCAGAAAATGCAGAGGTGATTTTAACTTCGGCACCAGCCTCTATTCCCTGATGAACCTTGTTGATATTGTACATTGCATGATTTACAAATGTACGCAGGGAGTCATGGTAGAAACTGTTGATCTCGTTCTGGTTTTTAAAAAGTGTGTGATAAAGGGTAACCCTTGCCTTTACCAAAGGAGCGCGCAGGTGGTAACTGAGTTCTCCGCTGGCAATATTTTCGCTGCTCAGGTCAGGCACAACCGCGTCGCGCACCCTGGAAGAAATAAACGAATTCCTGATATAAGGAGCGCGGGTCATTACTGTGGCATTTCCTTCAATAAAGTGACGGCCTGTAACTTTATATGTTGCCCCGGCTTTGACCGCATAGTCGAAGAAATTGTATTTTTCTCCGTCCCCGAACGAATTGTCAGGGTAACGGCCATTGCGCATAAACCCTTCGCGCCAGAAAGTAGTGCTTGTCAATTGTAACCCGGCGTAATAATCCACCTTTTGGGACGAAAAGTTTGCAACACCCCAGATATTGGCGCTACGCTGATGTAGTTTAAAATCATATCCGAATTTATCTCCTTCCTTGATAATGCGGTCCGGGTTATTCAGGTCATTTTGGAGAATGGTGTCATTACCCGAAAAATCGCGCTCGGCGAACTGGTCCACATCTACCCAGTATTCTCCGCCGAGCAGGTCGTGGAGGGTCTTGTAGAAAGAACCGGTATTGCGGTTGTATTCTACCCCTCCGTCTATCCTGATTTTATCATTTACCTCATGGTTGATAAAGGAGGTGAGGTTTAACTGTTTTTGATCGTTGTGGCGGTTTTCGATGATGTACCGTGCCTGCTTTCCTTCAAGGTTGGCAAGATAGTTGGTCTGGTACAGCTTGTCCCAGTTGATCTGCCGGGTATTTACGTCATTTTTCCAGCGGTCGGCGTAGGCTGCTCCGATGGCCGGGTCGTATGGATTGGTTCCTGTTGAAGGATAATAGCTGGGCAGATAGCGGTAATAATCGGGCCTTGGGTCGGAAGAGTTGTACCAGTTAAGGGCTGTAGTGCCGGTTTCTCCAAATAGATAAGAAACAGAACTGGTAAGCTGGGTTTTATCGGAAGGTTTCCAGTAGTGATTAAGAATCATAACAGGCTGATTCATAATGCGTTCTCGTGCATTACGTATCTTGCCGTCCTGATATCCCCAGTTGGGATTGTAGTAATTGGTGCCACTCAGGTCATAGGCTTCCTGGGTGGAGCCGCCCTGCATTCCGCGGCGCACAGGGGCAACAAATGCTGTAAAAGCCAAGCTGTGCTGCTCGTTCAATTTGCGCTCCACACCGATAAATCCGGCCCATGCATCGTAATAAGTGCCTTCAATATAACCGCCGTTTCCCCAGCGCCTGGATCCGCTTACAGTGACGGCCCAGTTGTTGTCCATCATTCCTGTGGAATGGGTAAACATCAGCCGGTTGGTGTAGGTTCGGTTGGTTAGGCTGTAAGTAAATTTGGTTTGCGCCCGGTGCTGCGATGCACGGGTAATGATGTTGGTAACCCCGCCCAGATTCCCGAAGGAAAAATTGGACGGTGCCAGTCCGTTAACGGAAACCTTATTCCGGGTGGCATCGTTCAATCCGCCCCACAATGCCCAGGTGGTGCGGCCGGTTTCCACATCGCTGATCGGGGTGTTGCCGATATAGGTGCTGCCCAGATCGTTGTCATAACCACGCATCCTGAAATACGCCGGACCGAATGTATAGGCCGCAGTGGCCACGAATACATCATTTGAAGAACTGAGCAGCCCTGAAATGTTCTGACCTTTTGAGTCGTCATCTGAATCGGAGGATGAAATGCTGATCTCCGCCAGCCCTCCGCTTAAAACGTCGGCTATAAAAGTTGGGGTCATTTTTATGGTACCCAGGTTTGTTGTCTCACTCACAGTGACCCGTTGTATAATATCCTCGTAGCCCTGCAATGAAAATTCAACAATGGCCTCACCGGCAGCGATTCCGCCCAGACTGAAAATTCCATCAGCATCGGTAAAGGCTTGCTGGGTGCCTGTCTTGACGGTAACCGAAGGCAGTGGTTTGCCACTTTCCTTATCGGCCACCCTCCCCGTTACCAGGCCGGTTTGGGCATAAATACCCGGCAACAGGCTGAGGGCCAGCAGTAAAGTCAATAATTTTTTCGTCATTTGATTTTTTTTAAGAAAATGTTGTGCAGTAGTTCGCTCTTTTAAGGGACAATGATCCCAAATTATAAATTTTTTGCAAATGAACAAAAATTTATGTTAGCTCTGCCCGCATGACCGGATTTTGTATTTCTTTTTGTATTCTGCATGGTCCCTCTTTACGATCAGCCGGATATTCAATATCTTTGCCGTCACTTTTAACTGTTCTGAGAATGAAATTTAAGCTCCGTCGTGTAAGTCTGGCATTGGGAATCCTGGTTTCGGGGATCCTTTGTGCGCTTCCGGCTTGTGCCCAGGAAAAGAAGTTCCTGGCTACAACCATCGCATTTTATAATGTTGAAAACCTTTTTGATACCATCGATGACCCCAATACAAATGATGCTGAGTTCCTTCCCGGAGGCAGCAACCGCTGGACCAGTCAGCGCTATCAGGCAAAGCTCTCGAATATGGCCAGGGTGATAGCCGGCATCGGAAGTGAATTGGTGGCAGGTGGGCCCGCCATCATCGGGCTTTCGGAAATTGAGAATCGCCAGGTGTTGGAGGATCTGATCAACACTCCGCCCCTGAAAGGCCTGGGATATGATATTGTGCATTATGATTCGCCCGACCGACGTGGAGTGGACGTTGGCCTGCTTTATAAACCATCGGTGTTCAAAGTAACAAACTCTACTTCAAACCGGTTGTATATGCCTAACCGCACCGATTTTTTCAGCCGCGACCAGCTTGTGGTAACAGGGGAACTCGATGGTGATCTGATCAGTGTTATTGTCAACCACTGGCCTTCGCGCCGCAGCGGCCCTGAGTACCGTGAGGAAGCAGCCAGGCTCAGCCGACAGTTGAGCGATTCGCTGATGAAAGCACACAGGAATGCTAAAATATTTATCATGGGTGACCTGAACGATGACCCGACTGACCGGAGTGTGGCCAGAGTTCTTGGCGCCAAGGGCAAACCAGGAGACGTCCGGAAAGGCGACCTCTTTAACCCTATGTGGCAACTGTTCCGCGATGGCATCGGTTCACTGGCCTACCGCGATGCCTGGAATCTTTTCGACCAGATTATTATTTCCGAAGCTGTGCTCAACGCCGGAAAAGGCTGGAAATTTCACAAGGCTAAGGTTTACAATGAAAAATTCCTGATCCAGAAAGACGGCCCTTATGCCGGTTATCCTTTCCGTACTTTTGCCGGAGGGGCTTATGCCGGAGGATACAGCGACCATTTTCCGGTTTATCTTTTCCTGATAAAGGAAAAGTAAATGCCGCAGGTTGACATAATTTAGGTTTTGTAATAATATATTTTACCGTAATTTCGTTCGTTTAAAAACATTCCCGTGAAAGACAGTCTTGTTGTTATCCCCACTTACAACGAAAAGGAAAACATAGAACGCATCATCCGTAAGGTGTTTTCACTTGAAAAGGAATTTGATGTACTGATTGTGGAGGACAATTCGCCCGATGGTACAGCCGGAATCGTCCGAAGTCTGATGCAGGAGTTCCCCGGCAGATTGCATATGGAAGAGCGTAAAGGTAAGCTGGGCCTTGGCACGGCATACATTCACGGGTTTAAATGGGCACTGCAGCGCGAATATGAATATATTTTCGAAATGGACGCCGATTTTTCGCACAATCCCGACGACCTGCTTCGTTTATATGATGCCTGTGCCAACCAGGGGGCCGATGTGGCCATCGGATCAAGGTATATCAAGGGCGTGAATGTGGTGAACTGGCCAATGGGCAGGGTACTGATGTCATACTTCGCCTCCTATTATGTACGCATGGTCACCCGCATGAAAATCATGGATACCACTGCTGGTTTCAAATGCTACAGGCGTCGCCTGCTGCAGACTATTGATTTCAGTAAGATTAAGTTTACCGGCTATGCATTCCAGATTGAAATGAAATATACCGCCTGGAAACTTGGCTTTAAAATTGTGGAGGTGCCCATCATCTTTACCGACCGTACCGAAGGGCAGTCGAAGATGAGCCGCGGGATTTTCAAAGAGGCCATCCTGGGTGTTATTCAGTTAAGATTCAAGCGCATCCGGCCGGTAAAAGCCGCCTGATTCCGGGTTCATTCCCCTTCTTTTATTTGTACCTTTGCACAACAGTGTGCATGCAGCATGCTGTGATCAAGAATTCAGCATGGATAAAAAATACCTGATTACCGGAGCAACCCTGATTAATGAAGGGCGGTCCTATAAAGGAAGTGTGCTGATTGCCGGCGGGATGATCAGCAGGGTGACAACTGATGAAAATCCCTCAATTTCACAGGGAGATACAGATGTTCAGCTGATTGACGGCAGCGGCAAATGGCTGATTCCCGGCGTGATTGACGATCAGGTGCATTTCCGCGATCCGGGACTTACCCACAAGGCCGATCTGTACACCGAAAGCCGGGCAGCCGTGGCCGGAGGCGTTACTTCATTCATGGAAATGCCCAACACGGTCCCCAATACACTCACCCAGGAGCTGCTGGAGGAGAAATACCGCATGGCTTCCGAAAAGTCGCTGGCCAATTACTCTTTTTATATGGGAGCTTCCAACGACAACCTTGCAGAGATTGTAAAAACCGATCCACGCACCGTATGCGGTATCAAGGTATTTATGGGCGCTTCTACCGGTAATATGCTGGTTGATAAAGCCGAAACCCTGGAAGGGATATTCAGGGACGCACCGGTGCTCGTTGCGGTCCATTGCGAGGATGAGGCAACAATAAGAAATAATACCGCGCTGATGCGTGAAAGATACGGAGAAGAGATCCCCCTTGAACTTCATCCGCTCATCCGGAGTCGCGAAGCCTGTTACAAATCCAGTGCACTTGCGGTGGAGCTTGCCCGCAAATTCAATACCCGGCTGCATATCCTGCACCTTTCCACCGCTGATGAGATGCAACTGCTTTCAGATGCCCCGGCCGATGACAATAAGCGCATTACCGCCGAGGTCTGCATCCACCATCTCTGGTTTTCCGATCAGGATTATGCCCGCCTGGGCGCGCGCATAAAATGGAACCCGGCTATCAAGTCAGCCGCCGACAAGGAGGCTCTGATGCAGGCGCTGCTGGATGGCAGATTGGATGTAGTGGCCACCGACCATGCCCCGCATACCATGCAGGAGAAGTCAAATCCTTATTTTTCCTGCCCCTCGGGAGGACCTTTGGTGCAGCATTCGCTGGTGGCTATGCTCGAGCTGAGCCGTGCCGGAAAGATAACACCCGAATTGGTGGTGGAAAAAATGTGCCATGCTCCGGCACGCATCTTTGGTATTGACCGCAGAGGTTATATCCGCGAAGGATATCATGCCGACCTTGTTCTGATTGATCCTGATGCACCCCGGGAAGTCAGACCGGAGAATATTCATTATAAATGCGGATGGTCTCCGCTTGAAGGGGAGATCTTTCATTCAGGAATAACCCATACCTTTGTCGGCGGTCATCTGGCATGGTACAACGGCAGTTTTGACAACAGCAAGCCGGGAAGCAGGCTGCTTTTTAACAGATAATAACCATAACTCTATCTCACTGAATGAAACAATTCCTGTTTTTTTTCGCTGCACTCTTGCTGCTTACTTCCTGTAACAAACCTTATGTTAAAAAGGAACTGTTTGAGGACGGTTCCGTGAAATCGGAGAAAACTTTTAAAAAGTCAGATGGTAAAGAGGAACTTTTAAAAGAGGTGGTTTTCCATCCGAACGGAAAAAAATATATTGAAGGAAATTATAAGAATGGCCTGAGGGAAGGTTACTGGGCTTCGTGGTATGAAGACGGCACCCTCTGGAGCGAGGGCGATTTCAGGGATGGGGAAAGCCATGGTAAGCGCACCGTTTATCATCCCAACGGAACCCTTTACTATGAAGGCCGGTTTGATATGGGCAAAAGGGTCGGCGTATGGAAGTTCTACGATGAGAAGGGCGGTCTGCTGAATGAAATTGACTACGACAAGGCCCCTGAAATGCGCAATTAGGGCGTCAGTCAGTTAACTTTATTCTATCCGTTGTTTTATTTAAGCTGAAATCCGGCAGGCTTACTGTTTCAGTGCTGCTTTCGAGAAAATATACTCCGGAATCTGTTGGTCGAAGCTTATCCGGGTGATGTTGAACTCTGTGCCTTCGCCCTGCCTGAGCATATCCTTGTATTTTATCTTACCCGGAAACCATCTGCCCTGTACCTGGATTACATTTTCCATTTCCATCATTTTCAACAGTTTACCGCTCTTGGCATAGAGTTCCTGTTTCAGCGGGACAAACCTTTCGGCATCCACCCAGATTTTCTGCGAAAAATAGGCTATATCGGGAACCCTGGCCGTCAAATCCAGCACGTATACCCGGCGGTCTCCGATCATCGCCTCTCCGGTGACCCTGGCATCATAGACCTCGCTGAGCTTCCGGTCGTCCATCATATCCTCATAGGAAAGATCGCTGCCCATCACCGATTGTCTGAGCATATGGCCTGAAATCTGAATCGTCCGGTCGGTGGAGGGTGAATAAATCCACAATTGCTTGTCCAGTTTCAGCATTTTGGTGCCTTTTTCCGAAGCCGGAGAAAGATATTCGGTAAATGACTGTCTGGTTCCTTCCGAATAACTCTTTGACGTGATGGTCCGGCTGCTTCGTTTGCCGCGAATGGTCATGCTGGATTCAAATACACGGTTTTTTGATGACATATTGGCGTCAATTTTTTCGAGGATGGTGTTTGCATCCTGCGCCTGTGCAACATTCAACAGCGGGAAAAGCGCGATCAGAAATATTGATTTCATATAGTCCTTTAAATTGAAGTGTTTCTACTGTTTGTTGGTATAGTGCAAAAAGTGTACCTCCTTTAATATCAATGCCTGTTTCTGTGAGGCTTCGCATTCGGGTGCTTTTGCGCTTTCAGGCTTCAAGTTCTTTGAAAAGTCTGGCCGTCTGTCGTTTATAAATTCCGATCCCTGAAAGCATTGTTCCAAGCACAGTTGAAATCAGCCCGGGAATAAACCCGATATAGAAGTCGGGAGGGGAAATCCGGGCCCTGATGGTATCGGGGAGCATCACCGAAGCGCCCCGCATCATTCCTGAAATGTTGATACCATAAGTTTGTATCAGCCAGGCGAAAAAGATCCCAAGGGCTGTGCCAAGGACAGATCCGACAAGCCCGATGATCACCGATTCCCAGATCATACTCCGGTAAACATGGCCTTTCTCTTCACCCATGGCCAGCCGAATGCCAACTTCACCATAACGACGCAGTCCGCCAAGCAGGCCTGCGTTCCACAGCACCAGCGACATGGCAAAAATAAAGATCAGTGAAACGTACATTGACCAGATCTCCGACATTGCTACATATTGCCCCATGTTCCCCTGTTGGCTGAGGCTTTTCATTACCGGGTCATATTCGTCGGTATCCGTCAGGTATTTCCTGTTAAAATCTCCGGCTATTTCAAGGGCTTTTGTATTGTCGTAGAAACCTGTATTCATGAATCCCAGGATTTCTCCGGCGGCATCCGGCATATCCAGGGCCATGCGCACATCACTGATATCGGCAATGATGGTCCCCCTGTCCATGATTTCGACTCCGAAAGAGATGGTGCCGGCAACAATAAAGTTGTACATTGTCATGCTTCCGTTCATGGAGGAACCGATCAGGGTAACTGTATCCCCCGGGGCAACTTTCAGTTTCGTGGCGAAGGCATCGCTCAGGAGGATTTCACCCGGGCCTGACGGCATTTTTCCCTGCCTGAGGGCTTTCTCCAGGTTCAGGCGTTGGGTTTCTCTGCTTTGTGACGATAACAAATCAATGCCGAAGCCCATGGCCGGCCCCTGCGATCGTGTTTCTCCCCGTGAATCCGGTGCATCGATCAGACCTCCGAACTTTATGCGGGCGGCCCATTCAGTTTCAGGATAGCCGTCTCTGAGTGATGTGATCAGTTCCTCCACATTCATGAGCGCCAGGTCAACCGGCATCTGGTCCATGTTTTCGGCATAAGCTGCTGACATAACTTTGATGTGACCGTTTGTGAACCGGGCATTCATTTCGATGGTATCGCCCATAAACCCTGTAATATACGCGTGCATAAGCACCGTGAGCGTAACGCCGATGGTTACTACGATGATTGGCAGCCGGCTGCGGCTTTTATCACGCCAAAGACCTTTGATCAGAAATTTTATCATTGCAGTTTCCCCCTTAAAGCATCGGTTGGATTCATTCTGGCAATTTTTCGTGATGGCAGATAACTCACGATGGTGGTTGTAACGGTTACTATCGCCACGGTGGAAATGACAAGGCCGAGGCTGTAAACAGGGTATAGTGTCTGGGCGATGGCCATGCCGAATTCGCTGGTGTCGACGGGCATGGTCCAGCCCGCTTTGGCCTGCCAGGCCAGAAAAGGCAGGCCATAGGCCGCGGCTACAAATGCCGCCAATACGGCATGCATACTTCCCTCAACGGTAAAAAGCCCGACCACCTGCTGTCGCGTATAGCCCAACGCAATGTAAGTTCCGATTTCTTTCTGCCGCCTGAAAATGGAGAGTACCTGGGTGTCGAAAATGGCCAGCATGGCCAGCAGAAGAAGGATGCCATAAAGAATGGACTGGCCGGCCGATTTGGTTTTAATCATTTCATCCACCTGCCGGGTGAGTTCCTCCCTGGTTTTCAGCACCCATCCGGCCGTTTCCTGCCGGGGAACATTACTGCTGCGGAAGGTAACGATGGTAGCTTCGCCCGGTAACAGCATCATCTCCTGAAGTTTATCAAGGGCAATATAGACCTGCCCGGCATCAATAGCCGGCACACTGGCATTGAAGATGCCGCAGATCAGAATGTCAGTGGCATCGAAGGTGCCGTTTGCATCGCGCCAGCGAAGGGTAACATAATCGCCTGTTTTTAACCGGCTGGTTTTGGCCATCATAGAGCCGATAATGGCCGGAATGGCATCGGTGGCTGAATCAAGCACACTGGTTGGCAGTTGAAAGATAGTCTGTTCAGGGTTGATTCCCCTTACAATCACCTGCATCATGCGTCCTTCAGGGAAAATACTGCCCTGTGTAATCAATACCGGCTCCATTTCACCGGCGGCGACTTCGGGCAGGAATTCAGCGGGCAATGGGGCATGACTTTCGGTAAGGGTGAAGGGATCGTATGGATCGTAGGCTTCATGCCAGTATTGCCCTCCACCGATTTCCCAGTTGGTCATGTCGGTTTTGGCCTGGTGGTCCCAACCGGTCATTACTCCTTTTAACCAGATAATGACGACAAATGAGAACGAAAGCACAATCACATTGAGCCAGGTCCTCAGTCCGGCGCCGATCAGGTTGCGATATGCCAGTTTGAATGCTAGTTTCATGGCTCAGCGTTTATTTGATCTGATGATTTCATCCTTGTCAACCCTGCCGTCGAGCAGGAATATTTTCCGGTGAAGGTAACTGATCACCTTGTCGTCATGGGTGGCGAAAATAAAGGTCGTTTTCAGTTCGCGGTTGAGGGTTTCCATGGTTTGCAGGATATGGTGCGAATTGTCGGCATCAAGATTGGCCGTAGGTTCATCGGCCAGAACCAGGGATGGCTTTTTCACCATGGCCCTGGCAATGGCTACCCGCTGGCACTGTCCGCCCGAGAGCTGGGGCGGCTTTGATCTTACTTTATCGGTAAGCCCCACCCATTCAAGGGCATCCATCACCATTTTGTGCCTCCCGGCCGACGGTATGTTAAGCAACAGCAAGGGGAATTCCACATTCTCATAGACCGTATGCACCGCAAGCAGGTTATAGCTCTGAAATATGAAGCCGATGTTTTCTTTTCTCAGCCGGGCGGCTTCGCGGGTGGTGAGTTTCCCGATTGATCTGCCCAGCACCAGCGCTTCCCCTTCGGTAGGCACATCCAGGGAGCCTATAATATTTAGCAGTGTTGTTTTTCCTGAACCACTCGGGCCGATCAGGCCGGCAAATTCCCCTTCGGTGAACGTCAGGCTGATATCGCGCAAGGCTGTGAATTCATCTTTCCCCATCGGGAATCTTTTGATCAGCCTGCTGATACTGATAATGCTTTTGTTTTCCATGGATGTATCGGTCATTTAATGATTGTAAACCATCATGATTTGAATGCCTTTGCCGGCGAAGTAATTGTTTTCTGAGGCCTGTGCCGGCATCAGGTAGGTTTCCGGGTTAGTGTAAACCATCAGGAAAAAGTCAAAGGCCCTGATGCTCCTTTTATAATTCAGGAAGTTGTATGCAGCGCCGTTTTTCCAGTCATAATAGATTATCGCGCTGATGTTGCAGAAGATGCTCAGGGGATAAGAAAGCGAAGCCCCTGTAAAATCCAGTGGTCTGTCATAACTGAACGCCTTCCGCCCGGATGCGGCAATGATATTTTCAACAACCATGGTGAGGCCGTTACCGATGCGAAAGGTATAATCTGCGCCGGTTGTCAGCATACTCTGGTGTGTGAGCGCGTTCAGGGATTTATTATGGCTGGTATGGGTTGCTTCGAACCAGATGCCTGCACCCGGATCCCACTTTCCGTCAATACCAAAACGGTTCTCGTGAACCTTGCTTATTTGTGGCAGATCAAGCTGGTTATCGCGGGTATCTGTCACGCGCCAGTGATAACTGAAGGCAACTTCACCACGGGCTGCCGGTATTTGAATCCTGCCGCCCGCCTCAGGGATGTTTTTGTGGGTTCTCGTGAACTCCCATGTTTTGGGCTTATCCGAAGGGTATAATGCCCATAACCAGATGTTGGCGTTGTTCAGGAAATAATACCGCCCGAGAAGCCCCCACACGCCGTCGGTCATTTGCAGCGGATCGCGCGGATCCACCTGATCGAACCACATCAGCGGCCTGAGCATCTGCGCCGACCCGAAATTGATTTTCTGCAATCCCAGCCTGAGATCAAACTGTTTGCCTGAATAGCGCATCCAGGCACGATAAGGTTTGACATCCGCATTTCCTTTAATAGAATCAAACGGCCTGATACCTGCACCTGCGTTCAGGTTAAGGCTTAATTCAAAGTCGAGTTTCCTGTTTCCGTTGTTAATTGCATAATTCACCTGAGGAATGTAACGAACCCCTGAGTGCAGCGATAATTTCTTATCAGGATTGTAATTGATCCATACAGAAGCCTGCCCGCCGAAAATCAGTGAATCCCGGTGCTGGGCATAAGACCATTTAGAGAGGCAAATAGTCAGTATCGCTATGAAAGTCAGCCTGCTCATCTTTATTGGTTTTCAGGTGCTGAGGGTTCGGGGGATATTCCGAAGGTAAATAATCGGGCCAGCTCCATAATAACCCCCGCGGGGCCTCCGCAGAGAATGGTCAGGTAAGGATCGTTGAAAAGGTCCGTTACCTTTTGCGAAATGTACAGTAGTATCTCAGGCTTCATGTCTTTCCGGAATTCACCCCTCAGCTGCGCCTGCCTGTATACATCCAGAATGGTTTCCCACGATGATGCGGTCTTTTGTTCAATGTGCGCTTTCAGACCGCTTTCATTGTCTGAATAGAAATCACGGATAAAATCACCGCTTATATTCTTCACAGATTCTGATTTCATCTGCAATATGTGCTTCATTTTTTCAGGAACAGATATTCCGGATTGCATGATCTTCCGGAACTGCTCCATACTCTTTTCCACTTCGTTGTCAAAAATTTTCTTTGCCAGGGTTGCTTTATCACTGAAATAGCGGTAAAAGGTCATTTTGCTGACACCGGCTGCTTTACATAACTCATCAACCGTAACTTTCCGGAAGCCATACTTCCAGAAAAGTTCACGCCCCGCGCGCAATATCGCTGCTTCTTTCTTGTTTAAAATTTGTACTTTCATTTATTTATGATACTTAATGAGTACAAAAATACGAAAATAGTATAAAAATGTCAAGTTGGTATTGGATTTTTTTTCCTGAAGCAGATTTTCCTGAAAATATGCCATATAGCTTCCGGTTCCAAAGGCGCCGGACCGGGAAAATGAAAAAGGGGCCACAGTGCAGGCTGTAACCCCATTTCGTTGATAATTAAATAATATATATGCTATTAGTGCGTAAACTGATTATGACCGGTGATCAGAGTTGTTCGAAGAAGTCATTTCCTTTGTCGTCAACAATAATGAATGCGGGGAAATTCTCCACGCTGATTTTGCGCACAGCTTCCATACCCAGATCTTCAAAGTCGATGACTTCGACGGATTTAATGCTGTATTTGGCCAGTATGGCTGCCGGTCCGCCGATGGAGCCGAGGTAGAAACCGCCGTTTTGTTTGCAGGCTTCGGTTACGGCTTTGCTACGGTTTCCCTTGGCAAGCATAATCATGGAGCCGCCCAGTTTCTGGAACTGGTCAACGTACACGTCCATCCGGCCTGCCGTGGTAGGGCCGAAACTTCCCGAAGCCATTCCTTTGGGTGTTTTGGCCGGGCCGGCATAGTAGACAGGGTGGTTCTTGAAATATCCGGGCATGGGTTTGCCCTCATCGATCATTTGTTTGATGCGGGCGTGGGCAATATCACGGGCTACCACGAGGGTTCCGTTTAGACTCAGCCGGGTTTTTACGGGGTATTTCGATAATTCGGCCAGCACTTCCTCCATCGGTCGGTCGAGGTTGATCTCAATGGCAGGTTTCATAACGGGGGCTGAAGCCGGGACATACTTTGCAGGATTTTTTTCCAGTTCTTCCAAGAAGATGCCTTCTTCGGTGATCTTTGCCCTGATATTCCGGTCGGCGCTGCAGCTGACCCCTATGCCCACCGGACAGGAAGCCGCGTGCCGCGGTAAGCGGATTACCCTGACATCGTGTACGAAATATTTACCGCCAAACTGCGCCCCAATGCCGACTTCCTGGCAGATGCGGGTAATTTTTTCTTCCCATCCGAGGTCGCGGAAGGCTTGTCCGCCCTCATTTCCACTCGTGGGCAGGTGATCGTAATACCCTGCCGAAGCTTTCTTTACGGCTGTAAGCGTGGCTTCGGCCGAAGTGCCCCCGATTACTACTGCGAGGTGGTAGGGTGGACAGGCGGAAGTGCCCAGGTCCATGATCTTTTCGCGGATGAATTTTTTCAGCGATTCCTCGTTCAGCAATGATTTGGTTTGCTGATAAAGGAAGGATTTATTCGCAGAGCCACCGCCTTTGGTAATGAACAGAAATTCATATTTGTTTCCGGGCTCAGTGTAAAGATCAATCTGGGCGGGTAGATTGGTTCCTGTATTTTTTTCTTCGGTCATGGTAAACGGCACCACCATGGAATAGCGGAGATTCCGGTCGCGGTAGGTTTCAAAAATGCCTTTTGACAGGTATTCGGCATCATCCACGCTTGTATAAACATTTTCGCCCTTTTTACCGATAACGATGGCTGTGCCGGTATCCTGGCAGGTAGGCAGTTCGCCCTCCGCCGATACCACCTGGTTCATCAGCATGGTGTGGGCTACAAAGCGGTCATTGTCTGTAGCTTCGGGATCCGTAAGGATATCGGCCAGTTTCTGCAGATGCCCCGGCCTGAGGTAAAAGGATACATCCGAAATGGCTTCCCGGGCCAGAAGGGAAAGCCCCTCGGGGTCGACTTTCAGGATTTTCCGGCCGTCAACCTCAACGGTTGAAACAAATTCAGTGGTCAGTAACTTATAAGGCGTAAGGTCCTTCGTTACCGGGAATGGTTTCTGGTATCTGAAATCAGCCATAATGGTACTGTTTTATATGTTATTGTATATCAATTAAAATCCGAATCGAATTCTGCATTTCATTGTCATGATAAAGATAAGAATAAACAAGGCTGCCTTTACTGGTTTTTTGCACCGGCTTAATAAGCAGGATATAAATTTCCAGTGTTTATCTTCTTAAATCATTCAATTACAGTTGAATGCCAAATGAAATTATTCTTTAACCGGCAGTAATGCTCATTCAAAGAATCCGGGAATTGGTTGTTATTGCCGGTGCATTTCCCCGGTCTGGAGAAACGCGGGCGCAGAGCCGGAAAAGAAATGAAAATTTTGATATTTATTTTGTCGTATTAATTAAATGTCTCAGATAGTTGGATTATATTGTTATTAACAGTTTCCGGAGCTAATTGCGTTGTTATTTTTTTACGGGTCATTCTGAGAGTATTTTCTCATCATGATGATCAAAAAGTATTTTTATGTGTTAATCTTATAATGTTAAAAGTGGAGGTTGCATGAAAAAAATTACACTTTTTCTTCTGTTTGTTTCAGCCATAACCATGGCGTTTTCCCAGCAGGTACGCTATTATAACTTCGAAAATACACTGAACGAAGTTAGCGGGCTGAGTCCTGCACTTGCGATTTTGGGAGAGCAGGGTAGTTTTGTACTTGATACGCTGAACGAGGTAAACCAGAACACAAAAACCGTTTACCGTTTTACCAGAAACAGCGGTTTACAGTTTAACAATGTTGCCGCCGGTAATTTTCTGGGTGACAACTATACCATTGAGATTTATTTTGTTTTTGATGAATTGAGCAGCTGGAAACGGGTGGTTGACTGGAAAAACAGGAAAACTGACTGGGGGGCCTATGTTTATTACGGAGAACTGAATTTTTATAATATTCTCTACAGCCAGGAGGCTCCCGTTGTGGCCGGGGAATATACCTATTATGTGATTACCCGTACAGCTGCCACGGGGAAGGTATTGATCTATACTGACGCCGAGGTAAAAATCGATTTTGTTGATAGTGGGGGACATGCATTAATCGATCAGGATGGGGTCCTGAACTTCTTTCACGATGATCTTGTCGTGCCCAACGAAGCTTCAGCCGGTGCGGTAGCCATGATAAAACTGTATGATTATCCTTTAACTGAAACCGAGATAACCCAAAACTGGGAAAGTCTGGGAAGTCAGGTATTCGGCATCGGCCGGCCGGTTGAGCAGGTGGCCGCCCCGGTATATCCTAACCCGGCCCGGCATGGTTTTACTGCTGATTTATCCCGTTTCAGTCAGGAAAAACCAGTTGTGATCCACTTATATAATCAGGAGGGGAGATTGATATGCATGATAACCTCCGGGTCAGGTGATGGGCGGATTGAGATAGGAACCGGCATCCTGCCACCCGGTCTTTACCTTCTGAAAGCTGTTCAGGATAATCTGGAAGCTGTCAGCCGGGTTATCGTCCGGTAAGCATACCTGATTGTTCAGGAAATCATTAACCCCGAAGCTTATTTTCCCGGGATTGAACTATGAATGTTTATACTTCCGCTCCTGGCCAGTTGATCAGGTTTTGCAGTAGGTTGAAAAGGTCTTTTCCGTGAAATGGTTTGGCCATGTAGTCGTCACAACCGGCTTCCAGGCACTTCTCACGGTCTTGCACACTCCCGTATGCAGTTACCGCGACTATCTTAATTTCAGGTTTATGCTGCCGGATTTGTCTCACCGCTTCCGTGCCGTCCATACCTGGCATTTTGATATCCATCAGGATCAAATCGATCCTGCGCTCCTCTTTAACCAGGAGAATGGCCTCGTTTCCTCCTGAGGCAGTCAGGATACGGCAATTATACCTGCTTAGCAATTTTTTGATAAACAATCTGTTGATGGCCTCGTCTTCAACAATCAGGATTACCGGAATGAAGCCACTGATGCTGACTGTTTCCGGTTTAACGGATACGGGTTGGTTTTCCTTGCCGGGGATTCTAACCGGAAAGGTCAGGTAAATGGAGGTTCCTGATCCCTGTTTGGAGAAAACACTTATTTTACCCCCCAGCAATTCAGTTGACCCCTGAACGATAGAAAGACCTAGCCCGGTACTGTTTTTTATTCTTGTTGAATATACATTTTCCTGCATAAACGGCTCAAAAATCAGGGGAAGGTATTCTTCGGATATGCCAATTCCGGTGTCAGTTATTTCTATATTAATTGCATTTTCAGTGATTGTGTAATTGATTTTAACTTCACCCTTTTCGGTAAATTTAACGGCATTGTCCGTTACTTCTTCAAGTATTCTTTTAAGAATTGCTTTATCAGTGACTATCAGGGTGGCATTCTCGCCGCCATTCATAAGCAGGTTAAATTCAATTCCTTTTTTCCGGGCAACGGGTTTAAAGTCGTGGTACACTTCCTTTACCAAATCTGAAAACCTGAAAACCCCTTCGTTCTTAACCATATTTCCTGACATCAGCAATGATATCTCCATGATGTTGTCAATGGTTTTGGTAAGCCTGCTTACACTTTTATCGAGAAAGCTGATAAATTCAAGGTTTTCCTTTTCGCTGTATTCTCCTGAACCGATCAGTTGAGCGAATCCGAATATCCCGTTTAGGGGGGTACGTATCTCGTGAGAGATATTTTTCATAAAAGTGGTCTTCAGCCGGTTACTTGCTTCCGCTTTTTCCTTGGCCCTGATCAGTTCATGCTGAATTTCAATCAGCTCGGTAATATCTGTGATGGTTCCGATGAATCCTTTCACCTGCCCGTCAACCACCTCGGGTACCGCCTGGCCCTGAACCCAGATCACAGTGCCGTTGGGCCTTACAAAACGGTATTCCGAAATTACGGGAATCTTTTGTTTTACAGCTTTCTTCCATTCGCACATCCGCTCATTTCTGTCATCAGGATGTATGGCTGCCAAATATTTATCCTGCATGGCTTCATCAAACGAAAGACCTGAAAGGGCGGACCATTTGGGGTTGACAAAGGTTGTTTTGCCTGCGGCGTCGGTTCTGAATATTCCGACAGGGGCCATGCGCGTAAGCGCTTCAAACAGCCGGCGGCTTTCGTTCAGGGCTTCTTCGGTTTTCTTTCGTTGGGTGATATCCGAAAAAGTAGCTACCATTTTTCCGGGAGCGGTCTGGAATGCTTTCACTTCAAATGCCCCGGAAATTCTGTTGTCTTTATAGTCAAGCTGCTCTGCAATCCAGGCCGTGTTATTCAGGGCGGCATTTTTGTAAAACTCAGGTATCCCGGTGCCTTTCAGATTAGGGAATGCTTTCCCGATTTCCATTCCGGTATACCGGGAGTTGTCGAGCCCGAGAATCCGGTCAGCGGCGGGATTGGCACCTGTAAAGATCAGCCGGCCTTCACTGTCAAGTTCGTAAAAATGCATGCCTATCGGCGCATTTTCAATCATCTGCCGGTAAAGGTTCTCACTTCGCTGCAGCGCCTCGCCGGCTTCAAGCCGCTTCGAAATGTCCTGGCCGCTTGTTCTGATTCCTATAAGGTTCCCATTATTATCAAGGATTTGTGTCCAGGAAACTGAGAGCCAGAACCATGATCCGTCTTTTTTCCTGCATCTGATAACGCCATCTTTGCCGGTCTTTTCCCTGAGGCCCTCCTCTATGATTTTTCTGGCATTTTCACGGTCTTCTTCAATAATCAATGCTTCAATAACATCGGGCATTGCAGTAATCTCTTCCGGAGTATAACCTGTAAACCGCTCTGCTGCCGGATTTGTCCAGATAATCTTTCCTTCCTCATTGAAAAGCGATTCCCAGTTGGCGGTATAATTGGCAATATTCCTGAATTTCTGCTCACTTTCCCTGAGCGCCAGTTCGGCCATTTTACGTTCAGTAATGTCATTGGAGACCGATAATATGCCCAGTTCCCCTCCGGGAAGCCGGACGAGGGACTCAGTGAGTAACGAATAATAGTAGGAACCGTCTTTGCGCCTGCTGGTTACTTCATGTTCAAGCAGCTGCCCGCTAAGAATCTTTTTTATATTATGATTTACCATGCCGGCACTTTCAGGCAGTGCCAGCACGCTTACATGCCTGCCAATCAGTTCATCTCTTGTATAGTTGGTTGATCTGCAGGAAGACTGATTGACATCGATGATAATTCCTTCTTCATTCAGCAACAGAATCCCGGAAGGGGATGTTTCGAAAAGGGTCTGGTATAAATCCCGGTGGGCCGTTTTATTTCCTCCGGGGCTGGTCCGCACCGGTTCCGGTTTTGCCGTTTGTGCCAGCTCTATGGCTGTCCATATCCACCCGTTTGATATTTGATTGTCAGTAAATCCGGATATCGTAATGTTGAACCACCCGATTAATTGCTCACTCCGGATTTCCGGGAAATCAAATTTTTGTTTCCCGGCGTTTCCGGCTCGCGGAATTTTCAATTTCCAGAATACAGGTTTGCCTTTAAGATGTGCCAATTCCGATCCGGCCCTTTTGCACAGGGCTGAATTTGCGTAGACGATTTTCTTCTTATCGTCTGTGATACACACATATGCATCCATCGCATCCAGAATACCGTAAACTCCCGATGCTGATTTTCTGTGTTCCTGCATTTTCATGAATTCCCGCCTTTCATGTTTTTGTTTAACCGGCAGGGAGAGTAAAGTAAAAACAGCTCCCTTTCCCTGCGGTACTTTTAACACCGATTTTACCCCCGTTCTTTTCGATAAACTCTTTGCAAAGCAACAGCCCCAGGCCGTTACTGGGTTCGCCTGAAGTGCCTGGACGGTTGTGCTTGCCTGAAATATTGAAGATCGTTCCGAGCATGGTTTCAGGGATGCCAATACCGGAATCTTCAATCATGATTTCTATATCTCCGTTATGCTCCTCTCCGGCCGAAATCATTACGCTGCCCCCTTTTGCCGTGAATTTAACAGCATTGGAAAAAAGGTTTCTGAGTATGGTATCAAGCATTGGCCTGTCTGCCATTACCGTAATTTCATCCGGGATATCCAGCGTTACCGTGATCTGTTTGCCTGTGGCAGCTTCGCGCAATGTTTCAGTACTTTGGCGGGCAACAGACCGGAGGTTGATTTTCTGCGGGCTGAAGGGTTTCATATTTCTCTGAACCATTGACCATTCAAGAAGATTTTCCAGCAGATTGTAAAGGTTGGAAGCCGATTTTTTTAATTCGTTGGCTATGAAACGGACCTCTTCTTTGGGCATGGAATCTATCTCCTCGGCCATCAACTCGGTTAAACCGAGAAATGAAGTGAACGGACTCCTCAGGTCATGGGCAATAATGGAAAAGAATTTGTCTTTTTCCAGGTTAATCTTTTTGAGTACCTCGTTTTGTCTGTTAATTTCCTCTTCTGCACGCTTGCGTTCGGTTATATCATGATAAATTGACTGATAGGTGCCATCGGGCAGGATGTGCGTGTGCATTTCAACCTGCATCAACCGGTTGTCCGAAGTGATGATTGTTCTTTCGCTGGTCACAGTTTTACCCTGCTTCAGCAGGTCAAATCTGAAAGGTGTGGCTTTCAGGCTCTCTGCTGTAAATATGCCTTCACTGATGTGCTTCCCGATCAGAAATCCGGGCGTAAAGCCGGTCATTTCAGCAAATGTTGAATTCACCTGTATGATGACTCCGTCCTGCGAACCAATCAATATTCCGCCGGCTGAAGAGTTGAAAAGTTCTTTGTAACGCTCTTCACTTTTCCTGAGTGCAGCTTCAACGGATTTGATATGGGTTATATCGCGCAAATGCTCAATAACCAATCTGATCTCACCATTGTTCTCAAAGATCGGATATGACCGGATATCCAGCCAGATGTCCTTCTCAGGGAAATAGCGCTCTATATGAGCAGGTTTCTTTGTTTTGTAGCTGATTGAAGTGGCGCAAAGTTCGCATTCCTGGTCCCTGTCAATAAGATGAAAACATTTTTTCCCCCTGATCTGCTCCGGAGAAGTATTCAGAAATTCATACCCTGCTTTATTGTACCGGATAATCTGATGCTTATTATCCTGTATTCCGATAACATCCGGAATGCTGTTGATCAGGTTTTCAAGGAATTCAGTGCTTTCCCTGTTCTCTTTAAGCGCCGTTTCAAGCTCATGGATCAGATTTTTCTGATGGGAGATATCCCGCGCATTGATCACCGCCTTTTTAATGATGCCTGTTGTATCAATTACAGGATGAACCGAATATTCATACCACCTGTTGTGAAATTTAGATTCTGACGTAAGGACTTTCCCTTGCTCAAAAACGGCATTTAATAGTTTTTCCTGTTCGGGTTTAAAAGATGTTGGGAAAAACTCAAAGAGATTTTTTCCTCTTATTGAATCGATCGAAAAACCATAGAAAGTTGCATTCGCCTCATTGCTGTCGATAATCATTCCGGTTTTGTCAATGAGCAAAAGCCCTTCGGAAATGGAGTCCATAATTGCCCGCTGGTTCAGATTGCTCTCAATCAAGGCTTCTCCCGTAAGTTTATTGGATGTAACATCGCGTACGATAGCCAGAACCTCATCCGGTCCGTTGGGTACGAGCCGGGCTTCATAGGAACATAAGCCTTTATTAGGGATAGATAGCTGATATTCAAAATATTGCATTTCACCGGTATCAAGCGTGAGTTTTACTTTAGCGTCAATTAAATCTGCAAAGTCGGGTGGGGTAATCTCCCGGTTGTTCTTTCCGATGATGGAATCCGTCTGGTGATAAAGATCGCTGCTTGCAGCTTTGTAATCCAGGTAAATACCTTCACGGTTAATCCTGAAGATCAGGTCGGGAATGGCTTCAGTAAGGGCCTGAATTTTTATTTCGCTCAGCCGCAGCAGGTTTTTGGTCTTCTTAAGTTGTACCTGCTCTTTCTCAGGATCATTCTCAAGCGCTCCTATTCCAGGATTCAGTGTCTTTTCATTACTGTTTTTATTCCCGGTAGTTTCCCGTTCTGAATTCATAACCTTTCGATATTTAATGCTTCACCGGATCCATGAACATGCCTGAAGCGAACTGTAAATTATTTTTACGGAAAATACTTCTCTTAGGTCAGATACATCAGTAAGGCCATTTTCCGGATAAAAGAACTTCCGTGCTGAAGTGGTTAATCAGTCTTCTATGGGAAAAGTAACTATCTGCCTGATTTTGTTTCTGCCATTTTCTGCTAATATAGGGAAATATTGAATTTCTGCCAAGCGTTGCAGCAATTTCTTACGTCGCATGTAAAATATTTCTCCATAAATTGTGCATAATTAAATTTCAAATTTGATTTGTAATTTTCTTTCATCCTGAAAACATTTGGTATCCAAACGTTTCGTATTTATTTGAGTCGTTTTTAACTGGTTATCCATAGACTGTGCAGTCGGGCTATCCTCCTATTTTATAATTTTGCAGCTTCTTTTTAATACCCTTTAGCATGTCTGAATTCTTATTGAACACGTTTTCAAAGATTTATCACCCCAAGCTGCTTACCACCCTAAAGGGGTACAATCTCAAGACCTTTACTTCCGATCTGATTGCCGGAATTATTGTCGGAGTGGTTGCGCTTCCGCTCGCCATTGCTTTTGGGATTGCTTCCGGGGTATCTCCGGAGCGCGGCCTCATTACCGCTGTAATCGCCGGTTTCCTTATTTCGGCTCTTGGAGGAAGCAGGGTGCAGATAGGCGGGCCTACAGGTGCTTTCATAGTTATTGTCTATGGAATTGTTGAAAAATTCGGTGTTGAGGGGTTGATCATTGCCACCATTCTTGCCGGTTTCATGCTGATCGGTATGGGGTTGCTGCAATTGGGAACCATTATAAAATTTATGCCTTATCCGATTGTGGTGGGTTTTACTTCCGGAATAGCGCTGGTAATTTTTTCATCGCAGATAAAGGATTTCTTCGGACTTGAGGTAGCCCAGGCAGTGCCGGCGGATTTTATTGAGAAGTGGAAATACTATTTTTTACATTTTGATGCTGTTAACCTTTATGCACTCGCGATAGGCTTGTTTACTGTCCTGATTTCAGTTTTTTGGCCCAAAATCAACAGAAGAGTACCGGGAACCCTGATTGCACTCCTGGTCACGACCGCGGCCGCCACTATTTTTCAAATGCCAGTGGAAACGATCGGAAGCCGTTTTGGGGAGATCAAAGCAACCATTCCCCGGCCTTTTATTCCTGCGATAAGTTGGGAAACATTCAGATTGTTGCTGGCTCCTGCTTTTACAATTGCCATGCTTGGCGCGATTGAATCGCTGCTATCGGCGATGGTGGCCGACGGCGCAACCGGGAGCAAACACCGTTCAAACACAGAACTCATAGGGCAGGGGATTGCCAATATTATTACTCCGATATTCGGGGGGATACCGGCAACCGGCGCCATTGCACGCACAATGACCAATATCCGGAACGGCGGAAAGACACCGGTGGCCGGGATCATTCATGCAGTGGTACTTTTACTGATCCTGCTGTTCTTTGGTAAATGGGCCCGGTTGATCCCGATGAGCTGTCTTGCGGGAATCCTGGTTATTGTTGCCTACAATATGAGTGAATGGCGTTCATTCAAAGGACTCTTCCGTAATTCGAAAAGCGAAGTTGCCGTGCTGCTTACCACCTTCCTGCTCACGGTGATCATTGATCTTACCATTGCGATTCAGTTCGGATTACTTCTGGCCGTGCTCCTATTCCTCAAGCGTGTTATAGATACTTCAGGGGTGGAAGTACTTAATATGGCAGTGGATGATGAGCGGGCTGAAGAGCCGGAAACGGCGCCCAAGCTGATTATCCCTGATAAAGTGGAAGTTTTTGAAGTTAACGGACCTTTCTTTTTTGGCATCGCCAACAAATTTGATGAAGCAGAAAAACAAGTCACTGCCAAGCCGTTGATCAGAATAATCCGGTTATACCGGGTGCCGTTTATCGATGCAACGGGCGTGAGCAACCTGAAAAACTTTATCAGAAGGACCCAGGCAACCGGGATTACCGTTGTGATATCAGGACCGGTTAAGTCAGTTTATGATACGCTCGAAAAAAACAATGTGTTTGAGATTGTCGGCAGTGACAATGTTTGTGCCGACATTAACCTGGCGCTGGAAAGGGCCGGCAAACTGCTGGAGGAGATGCCCCGCTCAGCAATGCATCACGGGCATAAGTCCTGAGAAGCCTTAAATAAAAGCGGCAGCATGTTTTTGGATGCTGCCGCTTTGTTCCCTTATGCCGGTCAGGCTATTTTAACCCGCGTTTTTTCAGCAGTGGTTCCTGCGATGGATCCTGTCCCCTGAATTTTCTGTATTGTTCCATGCCTTCATCATTTCCGTTCTCGGCCAGGCAGTACTTTCTGAATGCAGCTGCCAGCTCCTTGTTAAAGATATCGCCTGATTGCCTGAAATAATCAAATGCATCGGAATCGAGCACCGCGGCCCAGAGGTACACATAATATCCGGCAGCATAGCCCCCGTCGAAAATATGAGAGAAATAGGTGGTGCGGTAACGCGGGAGAATTTCCGGGATAAGGCCGATCCTGTCCATGGCTTCTTTTTCAAAGGCATTTACATCCTCAACCATTGCCGGAGATTTAAGTATATGATAATCAAGGTCAAGGATAGACGCGGCAATGTATTCAACGGTGGTAAATCCCTGGTTGAAATGACTGGAATTGGTAAGCTTCTCAATCAGCGCGTCGGGAATGATTTCACTGGTTTCGTAATGCCTGGCAAACATGCGAAGCACCTCGGGTTCCCCCGCCCAGTTTTCCATGATCTGTGAAGGCAGTTCAACAAAGTCTCTTGCGACATTTCCCGCGGTTCTGGTGTATTTGCCTTCCGTAAACAGACCATGCAGTGCATGTCCGAATTCATGGAAGAGGGTGGTGGTTTCATCCCAGCTCAAAAGGGCCGGTACATTTCCCGAAGGCGGGGTAAAATTGCATACAATGGAAACGATGGGATCAACTTTTTTGCCGTTTTCCCATCCTGCCGGCTGAAATCCGGTACACCAGGCGCCCCCGCTCTTTTCGGCACGCGGGAAGTAGTCGAGATAAAGAATTCCAAGATGGGAGCCATCAGCTTCCTTAACTTCAAAAGTTTCAACATCTTTCTGATAAACAGGCAGATTTGTTAGTTTAGAAAATGTAATACCATACAGCTTATGGGCAACCTCAAACATCCCGTCCCTCACGTTTTCAAGCTTCAGGTAAGGTTTGATCTGTGTTTCATCCAGATCATATTTCTGTTTACGCAGTTTTTCGGCATAATACCACCAGTCCCATGATTCGAGTTTAAAGCTGTTGCCTTCCGCATTGGCAATTTTCTGCATTTCGGCAAGATCATTTTTGGCTACGGGCAGGGCTGAGCGGAACAGATTGCTCAGGAATTTGTCCACATTATCTGTGGTTTTAGCCATATTCTCATCAATAACATAGGCGGCAAAATTGTCGAACCCGAGCAGCCTGGCTTTTTCGGCCCTCAGCCTTACAATGTCTTTTACAATCTGTTTGTTGTCGTTGGCATTGTCGTTGTTGCCCCTCATAAAATATCCCCGGTAAAGTTTTTCCCTGAGGTTGCGGTTATCGGCATATTGTAAAAAAGGAATCAGGCTGGGTTTTGCCAGGGTGAATACCCATTTGCCTTCGTCACCGGTGCTTCCGGCGGTTTCGGCAGCGGCGGCAATCACCCCTTCCGGTAACCCTGCCAGATCCTCCTGCTTATCAATCACCAGTTTGAAATTTTTATTGATTTCTGCCAGTTGGTTTTCCCCGAATTTTACCTGCAGCATGGCCAGCTCTTCATTGATTTTCCTGAGCGTTTCCTGTTCACGGGCAGGGAGATTCGCCCCCTGGCGCTCAAAATCGCGGTAATACTTCTCAACAACCCTGATCTGCTGATCATCGAGACCTGATTCATGCCGCTTTTCATACACTTTTTTAATCCGGCTGAAAAGTTCCGGATTCATAGAGATATCATCCTGATGCTTCGACATCAGCGGGGAAATCTTCCGGGCAATCTCCTGCATCTGATCATTGGTATGGGCGCCGTTGAGATTATAGAAGACATAACTGACCCTGTTGAGCAGCTTCCCTGATTTATCATAGGCAAGGATGGTGTTTTCAAAATCAGGCGCTTCAGGATTTTCTGTTATGGCTGCAATTTCTTCGGCCTGTTGCCTGATCCCTTCAATGAAAGCAGGCAGGTAATGCGAGGTGTCAATCTTGTCGAACGGGGGTACCTGAAATGGGGTGGTATACTCCGAAAAGAATGGATTTTCCGGTTCTGTGGCTGTTTGCTTTTGCCGACATCCGGTAAAGGTGAGGATGGCCATGGTGAGTAGTGGAAGCAGGAGGTTTTTCATGAAAAATTTAGTTTAATTGGAAATGTTTGATTGAAAACGGTGCAAATGTATCGGGTAAATTTTTAATTACAAGAGGGAGACTGAATTTATTTCTGACCTGATATGGTCTGCTTATCTTGCTGAGGCAAAGGAACTACCACTACCGGGCCGGAGTTTTGGGTATAAAGATACCTCTGGCGGTATTTCCGATGACGTTGGTAAGTGCTGCATCAAAAGCGCCGCCTATCAGGCCGCCGGCCAGGGGAACCGCTTTCACGGGATTGATAATCCCTTTTCCGCCGCTTTTTGAGAGCAGGGTGATCCCGACTTTTTGATTGATGGCCTGGATTGTTTTAGCGGAAATATTACCGATCAAACGTGATGTTAAATTCTTTCCCAGTAAAATGCCGGCTTCCTGCAGGATGTCTTTTGCTGCATTACCGGCAAGGCAAAGGTAAACCAGTGTTTTCACGCGGTCGTCGCGCAGGTCGAATCCTCCCATGTAAGCAATGGCAGCCACCATTCTTATCTGAATATATAAAACGCTTACCAGATTTGCAGGGAAGGTGACCGGCAGGGTGATAATTCCTCCAAGCCCGGTAAGAAATCCGCTGGAGCCGGCTTTAATGTTCTGCATTCGGATTAAGGTGTCGACCTGCCTGCGCAATGTGCCTTCCTGCTTCAGGTAAGAATCTCCGAGTTCAATAGCTGTGCCGGTGCCCGGAAGTCCTGTCAATGCCTTTTCATAAAGCATATCAAGCAGATGAAGTAATGATTTCCGGTTTGTTAGTTTCAGCATAAACTGTTTTGGCAGAATTCAACCATGAGTCAGTGATAGCCTGGCCTAAAAAGATTGGTTGAATTGCGGGCTTATTTTTGAATTTTGCCGGCCGGGCTTTTTTGGTTTACTACCCTTAATGTCAACAGCAGAAAAACTGTTCCGATGATAAAGAATAAAGTAATGGCCAGCACGGAATACCTCATACTTCCCGTAATAGCTTCTATAATGCCAAAGCTGAATGTGCCGGCAACGGTGGCCAGTTTTTCCATCACGTCGTAAAAGCTGAAGTAACTGGTGTGTTCAGTGGTTTCTTCAGGCAGCATCTTACTATAGGTCGATCTGGCAAGGGCTTGTGATCCGCCCATAACTATACCGATAAAGAATGCAGCGATCATAAACTGCAGGGAATTGCTGATGTAATAAGCGCCCACGCAGATCAGAATCCAGGCGATAACTGAGATCAGCAGGGCCTGCAGGTTGCCGAAACGGGCAGACAGCCGGGAGAACATCCAGGCGCCGCCCATGCCCACCAGTTGAATGATCAGTATGGTCGGGATCAGCACATCCTCCTTCAGTCCGATCTCCTTTTCGCCGTAGGTAGCTGCCATAAACATAACCGTAAGCAGTCCCATCATCACAAAAAAGAAGCCGATCAGGTAAAAGCTCAGCTTCCGGGAGCTTTTTACTTTTTGGAAGACCTTGTCAAGTTCTTTGTATCCCTCCAGAAAGATGTTGGTTTCCTTGTCTTTTCTCCGCTTTCTGTAAGTGTACCTTGGCAGGCGCCTGAAAGTGATCTGCGAAAATCCTATCCACCAGAGAAAGACGGTCAGAAAAGAGATGCGCGCCGGCAGAAAGGGATCGCTGATGCCAAACCATTCCGGTTTCATGATCATCAGCAGGTTAAAAAGCAGCAGTACCACGCCCCCGAGGTAACCGAGCGAATATCCGCGGGCACTCACCCTGTCCTGATCAGCCGTTTCGCAGATCACGGGAAGGAAAGAGTTGTAAAATACTATGCTGCCGCCGTAACCCACGGTACCAAGTGTAAACGCGATAATGCCGAGTTCAACGTTGGAGCTGTTAAAGAAAAACAGCGCTCCGCAGGAAATGGCCCCAAGCCAGGTAAAGAACTGCATGAAAGACTTTCGTCTACCGGTATAGTCGGCCAGCGAAGACAACATCGGCGAAAAAAAAGCGACAATCAGGTAGGCGGCAGCAATGGACCATGAATAGAGCACGGTGTTGATCACTTCCAGACCGAAAAAACTGACCGTAAAGTCATCCGGGCCACTGCGGGTAACCTGATTGTAATAGATGGGAAAAATTGTCGAGGCTATGGTCAACTGGTAAACCGAGTTTGCCCAGTCGTACATCACCCACCCATGGATTACCTTTTTATCTCCCTTACGGATCGCTGAGTTTCTGATTGCTTTTTTCAACCGCAGTTTTTTTTGAAAACATGCTAAGGTATGGAAAATTGTTTTGCCCGGTATGCAGGGGGCCGGTCAATTTTTATGAGAATCTTACGTATTTCTGATTACTTTTTGACCTACCGGCCATAAATAGTTTTACAACGGAGTGTGGCAGAATGCCATGAATCAGTAATTTTGCGGCACTCTATTAAAACGTGTGACACTAAATAATCTCTTTTACTATGACCATTGCCTGGTTTATCTCGCTTTTATTGATTTATCTGATCCTTTCTTTATTGATATCTGCACTGGCAGTCCGTAAAAAGATAGGGCGGCTGAAAGTTTTTTTATTCAGCATGTTGCTGACACCGCTTGCCGGCCTTCTGGTGTACAAACTTTCAGCACCGGCGCACGTGTTGAACATTCAGCGTTATCGCTGTGTAAGATGTGGTGTTGATTTTACCGAGCCAATAGGGGATTGCCCTTATTGTAAAAAAGAGGGCCGGCACACCAGCCTCCATGCCATTCAGATTGTTTGTGTCTGATAATCCAGTTAGCCTTTATCTGATTTATTGATTTTGCTGCTGATGACAACGGCTGCTAGTTTTTTTTCTGCCCCGTTGATTTATTGTTTTTCATTCCCTATCTTCGGCCATTCTTTAAACCGAAGCCGATGAAAAAGAGAATCTTATTGCTGAAGGTTGCTGCTGCCGCAGCCTGCTGTTTTCTTGTGCTGTCTCCCGTTCAGGTTCTGGCGCAAGCCGATACTGCCAATCTGTCTGTGACAGAGCAGTCAAAAAAGGGGCTTAACCTTGGCGCCCTCCCGGCCGTAGCCTTCGATTCCGACATAGGTTTTCAGTATGGGCTGCTGGCCAACCTGTTCCAGTATGGCGATGGTTCCGGATATCCGGATTACCGCTGGTCGCTGTATGCGGAATGGTCGCGTACAACCAAGGGAAGCGGCATCAATCAGCTTTTCTTTGATTCAAAGTACCTTTTGCCGCATCAGATCAGGGTTACGGCCGATTTTAGCTTTCTCACGGAGCAGGCCCTGGATTTTTACGGGTTCAATGGTTATGAATCCATCTATAATTCCTCATTTACAGATGAAGAAGATCCCGCATATATCACCCGTGTTTTTTACAGGCATGAAAGAAAACTGGCAAGGATAACCATTGATTTTCAGCAGAAAATCGGCGATCTGCCGCTGAGGTGGGCCGCGGGGTACGGGTTTTTGAATTCAAGGATTGGTACTGTGGATATAGAAAAACTTAACAAAGGTCGTGATGAGGAAGATCTGCTTCCGGAGGTGGAAGGCCTCTACGATAAGTATGTGCGCTGGGGATTGATTCCCGCCGAAGAGGCTGACGGAGGCACACATAATTTCCTGAAGGCCGGCCTTGTTTACGACACCCGCGACAATGAACCCAATCCTAACCGGGGAATCTGGTCGGAAATGGTAATTATGACGGCCCCGCGTTTTCTGGGCAACAACGAAGCGGCTTATACGAAACTGGCCCTTACGCACCGTCAGTACCTGACGCTGAAGAAAAACACGCTTACCTTCGCTTACCGCCTGGGCTGGCAGGGAACCATCGACGGGAAGGCGCCGTTTTATATGCAGCCTTACATGATCAATACCTATGCCAAGTCAACGAAAAACGACGGCCTCGGCGGAGCCCGCTCACTCAGGGGCATCCTTCGCAACAGGGTGGTCGGCGATGCTTTTACCTATGGCAATTTTGAATTGCGCTACAAATTCCTGAAATTCCATAAGTGGAAACAGAATTTTTACTTTTCACTGAACGGATTCAGCGATATGGGCATGATTACTAAAACCATGGATATGAATCTGGCGGGTATTCCGGAAGAAGAGAAAGCAGGGTTGTTTACATCCGAAGATCAGGGTTTACATGTTTCTTATGGTGCAGGACTGCGCATTGCCATGAACCAGAACTTCATCGTGGCGGTTGATTATGGTCTTGCCGGCGATAAGCGGGATGGAGATAAAGGAATGTATATCAACCTGGGATTTATGTTTTAGTGATCAATAAGTCCCGGATAAAAAGAACACCCGTTGGCTTTTCTGCCGGCGGGTGTTCTTTTTTCACTTTTGAGAACCTGAAATTTTTCCTGAACTGAAGAGCCGGGGAAAATGATCTTCCGGCGCCGGGTTAGTTGCTGATCAGCTTAACTGTTTTGCGATATCCGTCAGCATTAATATTCAGAAGATAAATGCCCTGCGGAAGTCCGGGAACTTCAAAATGCAGGATTTCACCCTCCTGATGGTTATAAAATACTTTCTGCATGATTATTCTTCCGGTCAGTTCACTCAGCCCGATGGTGGCAGAATGTCTGGTCATCCCTGAAATGGTAATGTTATATGCACCGGCGCCCGGATTCGGGTACACACGGATTACCGGCTCCCTGAATCCGGCCGCTGCAGCAGTATTCACCGTGACGGTCATTATTACCGGAATGATAAGTTCGGGGTTGTCCGGGTCGTTCGAAAGTATGGTAAGATAGCCCTGGTAAGCGCCAAGCTCCATTCCTGTTGCGTCAAAGGTCACTGAAATTTCCTGTGTTTCGCCGGGGGCAAGGCTGCCTTCGGTGATATCTGAACTCAGCCAGTTGCCGGTTGGTGTGGCACGGACAAACTTTACCGAAATGTTTTTTGCCTGGTGACCGCCGTCTCCGTAACTGTCTTCAATCCAGAATTTCCATGTACCCTGCATCTCTTCACCGGCAATCCGGATATTTGAGATTGTATAATTACCGTTTGACTGGCCTGATGCCAGCATCACCCGGGTTCCTGAAGGGGATTCAGCCCATAATGAGCCTTCTGAAGGGTAGTTGTCAGTGGTCCAGTTATAGGATATGATCAGCTCACTGATGGTTCCCGGTTCGGTGAGATTCAGTGTAGTCCATCCGTTCTCGGTCCATGTATTGTAATTATATGCCGTGGCGGTCGGACTGTTGGTCAGGGTTTGCGTCAGGGTATCCGGGATATCCGTTGAAACGGAGATATAATAATTAAGGCTGATTTGTCCGGGATTGCTGAGGCTGAGTGATAAAGTGGCCGTTTCGTTCTGCATGGTGGTGGCTTCCAGTGCCTGCGGCGATGCGACCGCCTGTGCGAAGAGCTGCTCTCCTATATAAAACTCATGGGGGTCCGGACGGCCGATAAACGGATGATTTTCACTCCGGCCGGAAGCATCTGCTGCATGAATGTAATACTGCACAGTGCTGCCGTATTCCGGAGCAGGCAGGGTTGCCGACCAGTTTTCGCCCATGGAATTGATCATCTTTATCGTATCAAAGGGTGAATAGGGGTTCGGATTGATTCTGTAAATGAAAAGAACCGAATCAGCGATCACTTCCGCACCGCTGTATGCCGTGACATTGGCTGCAAAAGCCAGGGTGCCGCCGGTTTCAATATTGCCGAGCAGCGGGATATGCCTGATTCTGAGCATTCCCGGATCGGCCATCTCATGGGTTCGGCAGTGCAGTGCATCCGTTGATTCCCAGGGGGTGCCTGCTGGGCTCATAATCCCGAATATCTTGTATCCCGGCATCGCCTGACGGTAAACTTCCAGGGCAGGTTCGTCGTGTTGTGATCCCATAACCGGGACGAAAACCTTGTCGTTGAGGATGAAAGAATTGGTATAAGGCTGGTTCTGGGGTGTATTGACCCGGTAGATTTCATAAGGCACGCCCCATGGGGTTGTAACCGATGCAAAGTAAGCCACGGTTGCCTCTATTTCGTCGTATTGCGGATGGGAGGAAGGCACCGACCGTATCAGGATTTTGTTTGTTGCCAGGTATTTACCCCAGCAGTCGATGTGGTCTATGTAAGTATTATTGGGGTCTTCAACCACATGGTAATCATTAACGCCGAGATACGCCTGCATCTTCTGGTCGACCTGGGCCGGAGTCAGGCCCGGATTTTCCGTATAGGCAATGGTAGTTGAAGCAGCCATCCCGTAACTGTCGCTCATATAGTTTCCACCTGTTTGCACCACATTCATCCCGAACCAGGGGATGCCGAGGGCTTCTGCCACCACTTTGGGAATTTCATCGTCGCCGGGTCGTGGCCGGTTATATGGAAAGTCAACGATCCCGATCTGATTGCTGCCATAAGCAATATACCATGGACCATAATCCCGGGTCCAGTAACTGTCGGTTGGTGCGTAAATGAAATTGCAGTTCTGCAGGTTAACGCCTGCCTGTGTATAAAGATTTCTTACAGTATTTTCCTGAGCAAGATTCGTAACCAGGGTGGTAACAATGGCGTCGCGGGCCATCTCCCGTATCAGTGAAACCGGAATCCCGAAAGGATAACGGACAAGCACGCCCCTGGCCCGTTCAAATTCACCGAGGCTGAAAACTGCTCCGGCGGGTGGATCTGTCTCGACAAACCCGCGGCCGATCAGGTGCCTGTTCAGCTGCTCCTCCGGCGTCATATGATGGGTGAGCGGTTGTACCGGATATCTTTCCGGCCCCTGGGCGTTTAAATGAAGAGTCAGGGCAGTCAGTACCAGCAGTGTCAGGTTTTTGTAAAAAGGTGATTTCATCCGTTAAGGTTTATATATACTCGACGGGCAAAGTTAAAAAAATGTTGATCTGATTGAAATATTGCAGCCGTGTCCGCATCCGCGGATTTCATTCCCTCTGGTCAGCGGATAACTGAAACCCGGCATGACCGGTTATTAAAAAATCTGATGTTGATGAACTTCAGGAGAATTCCGGAGATTACTTTTCAAAGCCGAACGTATTAAAGTCAGTATAACTTTTCATTTTATTCAGGCGTACACCCGCTCCTGTCTGATGAATTATTTCAATTTTTTCTGTTAAAGAGAGAATGGTAAAGGCGAAGATCTTTTTGACAATCATCTTTGAAATTGATTATTTTTGTTTCCGGTTAACAAGGAACCATGGGATCAGATTCTGAAAAACTTACTTTGCTGGCCCTCCGCCGGGGCGATCAACAGGTCTTTGAATCTGTCTTCAGGGAGTATTATGAACCCTTGTGTATTCATGCCCGCAGATATGTAGTCGATCCGGAGGCTGCCGAAGAGGTGGTTCAGGATATGTTTTTCAAAATGTGGGACAGGCGTGATTCACTGGTAATAAACACCTCACTGCCGGCATATCTCTACAAGGCCGTCAGCAACCATGCGCTCAATTATATCAAATACCAGCGGCTTGCCCGCCAGTATCAGGATTATGTGGGTTTTGCCACGGGCGGCGAACAGGCTGCCTCGGGGCATGATACCCTGGTGCATAACGACCTGGAGCGCAGGTTCAGATCACTGGTTGTATCTATGCCGGAGCGTCGCCGGATGATCTTTGAAATGAGCAGGTTTGAAGGTCTGAAATATGGAGAGATCGCTAAAAAACTCAATATCAGTATTAAAACTGTGGAAATTCAGATGTCGAAAGCCCTCGAGTTCATGCGCGATAAGCTGAGCGATTATCTTCCATTCTGGTGGTGGGTTTTGCTCTTCCTGAATTTATTTTAAGAAATTGTTAAAATTTATTTTCACACCCAGTAGGGGTAAAAACGTTTTCGATTGTCTTATTGCTGAAGAAAGGCGGATAAATTACAATGCTCTTTAAAAATACTAAATATAAACGTCTCATCATCAAGATGATACAGGGCGAAGCCTCCCCTGAAGAGCAGCGTATTGCCGAAAAATGGATTGCCTCCTCTCCAGCTAACCGAAAAATTTTTGAAAATTACAAGGGCCTTTTATTGCTGACAGGTAAGAAACAGGTCAGCTACGATACCGACAAGGCCTGGGCCAGACTGCAACAAAGAATCGCTTCTGCAGATCATTCCGCAGCTCCTGTACATCCCATTTCAAAGCGGCGCAGACAAATCGTTAAGTATGCTTCTGTTTCGGGAATTGCAGCCATGCTGCTGCTTGCCATCGGTTTATTTACTATACTCAACCAGAAACCCGAAATACTGCAATTCACCTCAACAGAATCCGTTTCAGGGCAATTCCTGCTTCCTGACGGCTCCTCTGCAATACTCAATGCGCATTCATCGGTAAATTATCCCGAATGGTTTGCCGGTCATACACGGGAAATCTCTATCTTTGGAGAGGCGTTTTTTGAAATAAGCCATGATGCCGGCAAACCTTTTATTGTGCATGCTTCCGGTCTGGATATCAGGGTCGTGGGAACTTCATTCGCAGTGGAAGCAGATCCCGGGGCTGACTTTGTAAAGGTAATCGTGAATACCGGCAAAGTGTTGGTGTATCCTTCAGGGTTGGATCCCGAAAAGGCTGCTGTTTCCGGGCGATTGCTCGAAGCCGGCGAAATGGCTACCTACAGCAGGGAATCAGGGCAGATCGTCAAAGGGGTGAATGATAACCTTAATTTCCTGAGCTGGAAAACCGGTATTCTGATCTTTAAGGAAACCAGACTTTCGGAAGTGTTCAAGGCGCTTGAATCAAAATACAGGGTCAGCTTTATCTCCGGCAACCCTGATTTGTTAAACCAAAGATTGACAGCCCGTTTTGAAAAAGAGTCTCTTGATCAGGTATTGGAAACACTTTCGCTTATCTTTAATGCTGAATTCGAAATTCAGGAATCAAAGGTACTGGTGCGATAACCAATGTATTGTTTTTCGCCTGGTTAACGCTTTATTTCAAGGTAAATCCACCCTCTGCCGAAAATTTTCTTCAGGTTTTATTTTCCTGTCAGTCTTTTTTTGCCTGACCCCGCATGTTATATCCGCCCAGACGGTGAGGCCGGATGAGCCTGTTACACTTACCGTTGTGGACGAACCCCTTTCCGCGCTGATGGAGCGCCTTACGCGAAATACAGGAGTTACCTTTTCCTACAACCCTGATCAGCTGAATACCTCAAAGACCTTCACCCTGAACATAGTCAGAAAGCCGCTGCATGAAGTGCTTGACATCCTGTTTAACGGGTCGGGATTCGGATACCGCCATACCGGAAATCAGGTGGTGATTTATAACCTGAATCCTGAGGAGAAAAGAGAACCGGAAGTGAAACAGAACATGGAGGAACAATTGCCCGTACGGGTTGTGCCCACCGTTGTAAGAGATACTGTTTACCTCACGCAAAGAGAGTTCAGAACCGATACACTGACACTCAGGGATACTTTAGTCAGGTTCGATACGGTTTTTATCATGCGCAAGTCGCCGGATGACCGCATCGGGAAGGGGGATATATTTACCGACCTGGAAGCCTTGGCGAAAGAGCAGACCCGTGAGTTCAGGGTATATGCAGGGGTGTCCCTGTCATGGCTTGCGGGCCGGACTGATTTCGCCGGTTCCCAGGCCTTTGAAGCAAAAGTGGCCGATTACCGGAGATTTCATTCTGACAAGCCGTTATCCGGAAGCGCCGGTGTCGAGGTTCAGGTCAGTTATGCCAGGATTGCCATGGCCACCGGTGTGATGTTCACCAGTTTCGGGCAAAACCTCGATTATAATTACCAGATCACCTCCGGCGGGTTTTTCAGGAAGGACACCCTGGATGCCTATTTTACCCTTTCCGGTGCAGATACCAGCTGGTTTTATGTAATGGATTCCACTTACATCCCGCTTGACCTGCAGAAGTACGGATACAATTCGCTGATCCGGAGAAATTACACGGAAATCCCGTTGACATTTCAGTACAATTTTCCCGTGGCCCAGACGCTGATTTATTTCAGGGCCGGACTGATTGCCGGTATAAACTCGGGAGGAAAAGGTCTGTATATTCTGACTGACCGCGAAGGAGCAGGTGATATTGCTCAGCTGGATGTCAGGGCGGTGGTCTTTTCAGGGTTGATCGGTGCCGGAGTAATGCTTCCTGTGCATAAAAAACTCATATTCCAGTCGGGATTACTGTATCGCCGGCAAATGCAGGGCGTTTATAAGAATTTCCCGGTCGATACCCGTTATGGAGCCCTGGGAATAAATGCCGGATTGCTCTATAAGTTCTGAACCCCTGATGCCCCTTTTTTTATTTCATGAACTGCATTGATTTACAGTTTATACAGAAATTTCAGAAAAGCGGAAGATGCCCCATTCAGTTTTTATCAGGAAATTATTATGTATTTTTGTTTGACAAAAATTGCTTTCCGGATCGGCTGTACCCGGGACTGACCTAACATATTGCTACTGGAATGAATTATTGGATCCGCCGGTTTTGTTTCATTTCACTCATCATTTTCCTGGCAGGCCTGAGGCCGCTCGTTGCCCAGGAGTATGTCGGCGGACTTATTTCTGAAAATACTGTCTATAGCCCCGCGCTCAATCCGTATATTGTCATTGAGCCGCTGATTGTGCCCGAAGGGGTTACCCTTTCCATTATGCCGGGAACAGAACTTTACTTTATGATCCGGACCAGTCTGAGGTTAGAGGGGGGGACATTGCTGGCAGAGGGCACACCGGAGAATCAGATTCTTTTCGATGCCCATAATCCGTCGGGAGAGGCGGACAAAAAGTGGGACGGCATCAATCTGTTTGTTTCACGAACCATTGTTGATGATGAAGGAAATTACCTCAGTGGAAATCTGCTCAGGTATGCCCTGATCAGGCAAACCACCACCGCCCTGGTTTTATCGGATACCGCGCTGATCCATGCTCCGGATATACAGATCATGAACAGCGATTATGGTGTTTATCTGCAGTCAGGGGCCTCGCTGGTTTTGAAGAATTCAGTGATTGACGCATGCAGCTACGGCATGTACATCAAAAATTCGGGAGATAATATCATCAGCGGCTGTCAGGTTACCAATTGTGATATCGGCATATTCTTTCCTTCAAACAACATCAGCAGAAATAACCGGATAACCGACAATAACCTGAGCTTTAACAGGAATATTGCGCTGTTTATGAGCATCGGTCAGGGAAATATACAGCACAACCTGATTTCAGGGAATACGGTAGCCTTCAATAACATCGGACTGCATATCGGCAACGGCGGGACCAATGATTATGGCTACAACACCATCAGTAATAACATTATCAGAAATAACGACATAGGGCTTAAGCTATCACAGGATGCCGACACCATAAGGGGTAACCTGATTGAACAGAATGAAACCGGGCTGATGCTCAGCAAAGCTGCCATCAGCAGCATCGCCGGGAATACAATCAGGCAGAATACAGGCTGGGGAATGCTGATGACGGACGGATCAAACAACAATCTGATTACCGGAAACAATATTTATGACAATGCTGCCGGCATCAGGGTTACCCATAAGGATTTCAAATATTCGGTCAATAATCTTTTTGAATACAACATGCTTGCCGGAAACTCCAGAGAGGCTTTCCTGTTCGAAGCCGGCCCTCAGCTCGGCATCCACAGCAATTCAATTCAGGGGGTCAGGGATACGGCCGTGTTTGTAAACCGTTTCGAAACCGACCTTCATGCTGAGGGAAACTATTGGTTTACCAATGATACCCTGGTGATTGATTCCATGATTTTTGACTTATATGATCAGCCTGTCCTGGGGGAAGTGATTTACAAACCTTTTCTTTACCAACCCGATCCGGTAGCGCCGATCTCCAGGCCCCGTATGGTGGTTAAAAGGCAGGTAGGAGCTGATGTTATGGTAAACTGGCTACCCAATTCAGAATCTGATCTTGCTGGTTACAAGGTTTATTATGGCTTGAATCCTGATGGCTCATTCAGCCGGATAGCCGATGTAGGTTCCGATACTCTTTTTGTAATCAGTGCTTATGACCTGGCCGAAACCATAGCAGTTACTGCATACGATACGGATGCTGACGGTGTCAGGGACCAGGCTGAGGGACACGAAAGCGCTTTCAGCTATGCGGTTGCCGGTCCCTGGGCGGGTGGTGATGCATCCATTTGTGAAGATACCTACTTCTTAACCGAAAGTGCCACCGCCATTGATTATCAGAGTTTATTCTGGGAAACTGACGGAGATGGCGCCTTTGTCAATCCTCAGGCGCTCAGTACCAGGTATGTTCCGGGGCCAGCTGATATTGCCGCCGGCGCTGTAAACCTCACCCTTGGCATTGTCAATGAAGCATATGCCCTTTATGACCGTATGCTGCTAACCATTATGGGACAGCCATCGGTATTTGCCGGTAACGATACCATTGTAAGCCCGGAGTCCGGATATTACAGCACTACTGCGACCGCTGCAAATTTCACCGGTTTGTTATGGACAACATCCGGTGACGGGACTTTTGACAACCCTGCTCAACTATTGACGCATTATACCCCCGGAGATGCAGATATTGAAACCGGTTCGGTCATCCTTACGTTGTACCTGCAATCTGAGTGCGGTGATATAAGTGATGAATTGCTGCTGACTGTAAAGCCTGCCTTCAGCATTTCGGGCAGGTTATTTTACGAATCAGGGCCGGTGGCGGGTGGCGTTGTGCTGGCCATGAACAGGGAGGAAGCCGGAACCCGGGCTGTTGCACTTGCTCATTCGACGGAAGACGGGAGATTCATTTTTAATGAATTACCGGCCGGTTCGTATTATCTCTTTGCACTTGGCGAGCCATCAATGTATAACGGATTTCTTCCTTCCTATTACGCTTCCGGTTCATTCTGGCAGCCGGCATACCTGCTTCCCCTCGGTTCGGATGTTTATGACGTTGATATCCGTCTTGAAAGGCTTGGCAATGCCGTTCCGTCAGGTACCGGCTCCATCAGCGGAACCTGCACCTATCCGGGGGATGCAGGAAGGGATGCGGAGATTTATAATGAATCATGGTTTGATCCAGCCGGCCCGCCTGCCACACCGCCGGGTTACCTGCCTGCCTCCAACCATGTGGTCTATCTGATGAATCCTTCATTGACACATGTCCTCCGTTGGGCACTTTCCGATATGGAAGGGAATTTTACATTTGGATCCCTGCCTTTCGGAACATACCGCCTGTGGGGCGAAAAAGCAGGTTATACCAACGCGCTTTCACCGCTGATTACACTGTCGCCACTTCATCCGGATGCCGGCGGCGTGATTATGAATGTAAATAATCAAAAAATCAGTACTCAGGTACCGGATCCAGGCCAGGTTATTGAAAACCCGGCATTTTTGTACCCTAATCCGGCCGGTGATAAAGTATGGATTAACCTCCCATGGTCGGAGAATCCGGTAAGGTATGAACTGGATATCTACAATTCAGCAGGGCAGAAAGTCCATAGTGCATCGTTTACTTCCGGTTTCAGCGGAACAAACCGGTTTCTTGATGTTTCCGGGCTTGCCGCCGGAATTTATCCCTGCCTGCTCAAAGATGAGTCTGGCAATATCCGGTATATGATATTAAGTGTTGCCAGGTAGTTCCATCCCTTTTAACTGCATCTGCCCTGCTTTATCATGTCTTTAAATGCAGGTTCGTTTTCCCCGAAGCGCTGTTCTTTCCTGCTGATAGTCAGGTGCTGATTGAGAGCATCCGGACAATTCCGGGCCGGTTTTTAGCAATGCAGCGGGTGTATAGAGACCTGAAAGGTTAACGCCGGGATCTGATTACACTCTTTTGTGTAGGCCAAGTGCCTTATAATGAGCCAGATATTCATTATTTTAAAGCCACAGCTAAATTTCAATAACGGATGTTTTGTATTGGCATAAATTACTATATTTGCGTCCGGAAAAGGCAGCCACCCGCAAAACTCTTACCTTGCTACCAACCTTTTCACGCTATACTATTCCTTACAGGCTGCCCGGACCCGGAATCTGATCACCGGAAGAGGTTTGTCCCGTCCGAAAATCAGCATTTCCGGTATTACTTTTGCCCGGATTTACCATAAATAGTGGTTTTCGGAATTATTTGCGGGAAAATAACAGAATTATTGAAAAAAAGTGACGAACGGAATAGGGGTAAAACCGGTTTCGGTTGTCTTTAACTAAAAGTACCTTTATAAAGGTTTGGACCTGTCAGCACATTGATATATTGTACTTTAGTGCAGGTCAGATCTAAAGGCTTTTAATTGTCAGCGTGGAATTGAGATTAAATAAAGATTTTCTGTACGGAACAAAATCGGGAACTTCTATTGATCTCTGATGTTGGATTATCTGTAATAACTGAGAAACTTGGCTAACAGAATGACCATTTTTCCATCTGCTTTGCCTCATCCGGAAGCCGGTAAGCAATACCCTTCCGGAATTGCGGTTTGCATCCTTTCCGGATTCCCGGTTCGCTTCATTGCGCATGAATTTTCTGGTTTGTTTATCCGGTCCTCAGACCTGCCACTTAGCGGGAGGTTGATGAATAGCTAAAGATTATTAATACCATAAAGTCACCCCTCCGGGATAATTATCTCCAAGGGTTTTTCTTTGAAATGTTACCAAATAAAAATAATTGATCAATTAAAATTGTCAGTCTGACAGAAAGGAGGCACACAAAAGAGAAGCATGATTTATTAACCGTATTTCAATCTCCTCTTTATTGAGGAATGAAATAAATAATCATCATCAGTTCACTTTAAGTTTAATTAAACAAGTAAAACAAACAAAATGAGAAAGTTAATTACGCTGACTCTGGCAGTTCTGCTCTCATTTGCTGGATTATTTTCATATGCTCAGGTGACTTCACCTAAGGAGCAGATGATTCTTCAGCAGGAGATGGAGCTGCATGGACCCGAAGTAGTGGTTCCATTGTCACCTGAGGGAAGTAGCAGGGCTATCGGCGACGACTGTATCACACCTATCGTGATTCCGTCGTTCCCCTATACCGATGTGAATACCACCGTCGGACGTGGAAACACTTACGATGCAACCTGTATGGGTTCTTATGATGGTGGAGAGGATATTATTTATCAGTTCACCATTACCGGAACTTACAACGTTACAGCTCAGCTGAATCCCGGTGTAACTACCTGGACAGGGATTGGTATTATGAATGCATGTCCTCAGACAGGAACATGCGTTGCATTATCCACCAATTCATCTGCTTCTACGCATCAGGCATCTGCTGTGCTTACACCCGGTACCTATTACATCATGATAGATACCTATCCTTCACCCAACAACATTCCTTCGTTCACCCTGAATGTTACCCTGAGTGCTCCTCCGCCAACTTTCCCGGCATACGGTTTCATGTCTTCAGCAGGAACCTACACGGAAATTACCGGAGGCATCGCAGTAGGAACTGAAACGTCTGACGATCAGTACATTGTTGATCCGTCAGTTCCTGCAGGTGGAACTGTTGTTTCCGGTGTTGGTTTCGATATTGGATTCCCCTTTGTATTCAATACAGAAACCTTCGACCGTTTAGGTATCAACAATAACGGATGGATTGCCCTGGGTAACAGTGCGCTTACTCCGTCTGTAAATCTGCAGACCGCTTCAGCATACAATCCGCTGAGTGCAGCTTCAACGGCAATCCCTGCTTATCTGCGCTCAAGAATTGCTGCCTTTGGCCGCGATTTACAGGCTCAGACCGGATCATCCATCAGGGTTGAAACCATTGGTACAGCCCCCAACCGGATTTGTGTAGTTCAGTTTAAAAACTACAGAAGGTACGGTGGAGCTGGTGAGAGCCTGAATTTCCAGGTTCGTCTGCACGAAACCATCAATATGGTTGAAATCGTTTATGGTGCAAATACAACCACCAATACAACCGCAACTACTGCGCAGGTTGGTTTGGGTGGAAGCCTTGCAGGCATTTTCATGAACCGTACTTCAACAACCGATTGGGCGGCCTCCATTGCAGGTACAGCCAATACCGCCACTATGACCTTCAGCAATGTAGTTTATCCTGCTGATGGCCTTACCTATACTTTTGGTCCCATGGCTCCTCTGGCAGCTCAGTATTCTTCGCCCGGTAACGGCGCGGTTGGAATGCCTGTCGATGTAGGTTTGTTCTGGGCCCCCAACACCTCAGGCGGCGGAAATCCCGATGGCTATTATGTATATCTGGGAACCGACAACCCTCCCACCAATATTGCAAACGGTGTGGATGTTGGAAACGTTCTTACCTACACCCCAGCTGCCGCCCTGAATACTGCCACCCAGTATTACTGGCAGGTAGTGCCTTATAACTCAATTGGTAATGCAACAGGTAATGCTACCTGGACATTCACCACAACCGCCGGTATCGGCTCACTCGAAGGGTTTACCACCAATGGATTCGGAATTCCCCTCGGGGGCGTTTCAATCAGCTTGTTCAACGGGCTGAATACCATTTCAACCACTTCTGCAGTCAACGGTGCTTATGCATTTACCGATATTTCTGCCGGTAATTATCAGTTAACAGCTACACTTGCAGGATACAACAACACGGTTATGGATGTAGTCGTTGAGCCATCAACAACTACTTACCAGAACGTTGCCATGCTGCGTCCTTCCATGGCTGTTACACCGAATCCTTACAGTGTTGCTGCCAACCCCAACGAACTCGTTGACGGCGCCATCAACATTGCCAACAATGGCGACGGTGTGCTTACATGGAATGCAACTGTTGCGTTTACCTCACCTGGTCCTAACAACTGGCTGACCATTGGCCAGACCAACGGAACCATTGCGGCCTATACCAACTTCAATGTTCCCATGGCCTTCAACGCCAGCGGACTTGCAGCAGGTACCGTGAAAACAGCCGAGGTGACCTTTACTTCATCGAATCCCAATGTCGGAACGGTAGTAGTTCCGGTTACCATGACCGTTGCAGGCACCCCGCTGAATGTTCCTTTTGACCTTACAGCTAACCTTACCAACCCTGTTGATGGTGTTGTTACCCTGAACTGGTCATACGGCGGAACCCGTGATTTCCTCTATTTCGTGGTAAAACGCGACGGAGCACAGGTTGGTGTAACCAACAATACAACCTTCACCGAAACCCTGCCCGCCTACGGCGTATATTCATACACCGTTCAGGCTGTATTTGATGAAGGCAACTCTGCGCCTGCAGGACCGGTTACCATCGAGTGGGCCAATCCTGTGCTGGTGCTGAACCCGGCTTCTCTTTACAATGAGCAGTATCCCAATACCAGCGAAGGCGTTACTTTCCGCGTATCAAATACCGGTGAAGGCACCCTTGCTTTCTCATTCCCCGAGTATGCTGCACGTCAGCTGGTAAATTCTCCTGACTTCACCCCCAACGTACGCTCCATGGTTGAGCCCGTTGCGGTTGAAAAGGGCGAAGTTGATCCTACCGACGGCATGGGCAACCGCAACCTCCGTGGTGCAGGTGGTCCCGATGAATTCGGTTACATGTGGATCGACAGCGACGAAGCCGGCGGACCCGCTTTCGTATGGAATGATATTTCTGCTACCGGAACCCTGGTTACCGGACTGTCAGATGACAATGTTGTAGGACCCTACAACATTGGATTCTCATTCCCGTTCTACGAAAACACTTACTCGCAGGTGAACATCAGCTCAAACGGTTACCTGATTTTCGGAAGCACTTCAAGTTCACTTTCAAATCAGAATATTCCGAGCACAAGCACCCCCAATAACCTGATTGCATGGTGCTGGGATGACCTTCACGGTGCTGGCCCCGCTTCTGCCGTTTACTATCAGAACATGGGCGATTACTGGGTAATCCAGTTTACCAACTACAATGAGTATCCCTCATCATCTGCTGGCAGAATCACCGCTCAGGTACATCTGCATCAGAATGGTAACATCATGATTTATTACAACTCGATTGTAGGAGGTTTTGATGTAACCAGCGCAACTGTCGGTATTGAGAACAATGCCGGAACTATTGCTACCAATATCAATTACAACAGTGCATATCTGCATGATGGTCTTGCCATCTGGATTGGTGTGCCTGTTCCTACTTTCATCACATCGGTTGTTCCCGCACAGGGACAGGTTGCCCCCGGCGAATTTGTTGACGTGGTTGCCACCTTTACTTCAGATGATGAAAATTATCCGGTAGGTACACACAATGTTGAGCTTGAGCTGAACACCAACGACCTGGCCAACGAGATCGTGATGATCCCCGCAACCATGGTTGTTTACAACCCGGGTATGATCGCCGGTACCGTTACCAGCGCTGTTGATGGTTCGCCCATCCACGGTGCCGTTGTAACCGCCGGTATGTATTCAGCCACTACAACCGAGGAAGGTGAGTATTCCATGATCGTGGATGCCGGCACCTATGATATGTCATTCTCAAAAACCGGTTTCACCACCGAATTTGTGACAGGCGTTGTAGTTACCGAAACCAATACCACCGTAGTTGATGCAGAACTGGAAGAGGAATTCTATCCTCCTACACTTGTACATGCAGTAGTTAACGAGGCTGACACACAGGTAGAAGTTACCTGGGGTCTCCCCGAGCCCAACTACGAAGTACTGTACGATGACGGTACTGCTGAGAACTATGCTGCATGGGCACTGCCCGGCAACATGAACGCTGTGAAATTCACCCCTGCAGGATATCCCGCAACCGTTTACGGTGGCCGTATCTATGTTGGTGATGGCAGCTTCCCCAACAACAACACCGGATTCCTCGGAACTACTTTTGGTGCAGTGGTTTATGCCGCTGACGGCGCCAACGGTATGCCGGGAACCGCATTGGATTCCATTTCTGTTACTGTAAACAACCTCGGATGGGTTGATTTTTCAGGCCTCAATGCAACCATCACTGAAGGTAGCTTCTACCTTGCTATGGTTCAGGGAGCCCAGTCACCCAACTGTGCTCCGGTTGGTATCGACCAGACCATTCCGACCCTCTACCGCAGCTACTCACGCAACGTGAGCGCAGGTGGTAACTGGGCGCTTTCTCCGTTCCAGGATATGATGATCCGCGCTTTCGTTAACGGACCTGTTGCAACCGATGTTGTAGCCCGTGGCGCTTCAAGCGAAGTTCGGACTCCGGTTAAACAGCGCGCCCTGATTTCACAGTCGGCACCCATTGCCCAGGCAGGTGTTGAAGGTGAAGGTCAGTTCCTCGCTATCCAGGATGCAGAGCGTGGCGTTACCAGCTACAAGGTATGGCGTGTAAGCGGTTTCGACCCGAATGCTGGTCCTGAAACCGGTACCCTTACCCTGCTCAGCGGTACTGTTGCCAACACCAACTATACCGATATCGCTTACGGTCCGCTGCCCGAAGGATGGTATGCCTATGCAGTAGCCACCAATTACACCAATGGCGGAGAATCAGAAAAAGCTTATTCCAACATCGTTGGCCATAAGAAACTGGTTACCGTTACCTGTAATGTAAGCCTTACCACCGGCGGAAGCCCCGCTGGTGCCGTGGTACGCCTTACCGGTATGGATTATCCTTACGAAGTGTACACTGCAACCGTGCCTGAAGATGGTACCGTGGTATTTGAAAATGTATGGAAAGGCAATTACACCCTCTTCGCAGCCAAGGTTGGCTTCGACAACTATGTAATTACCCCCAACATCACTTCGAACCGTACGTTTGAAATTCTCCTCCTCGAGAAGAAGTACAAACCGCGCAACCTGTATGTTGACGATCTTACCCTTGTTGCTACATGGGATGAGCCGCTGGCAATTGCCGTTGTTGAGGATTTCGAAGGCAGTGTATTCCCTCCGGCAGGATGGCAGTCACTTACCCAGAGCACTACCGGCTGGTATGCAACTACCAATGGCAGCAGTTCTTCATTTGCAATTCCGCCGCACACCAAGTATGCCGTGAGCAACGACGACGCTGAAAACGGAAACGGATGCTGCGACTACCTGATTACTCCCGAAATGGACTGGACCGATCTTCCGACTTACCGTCTGAACTTCGCCAGCTATTTTGATGGTTCTTATGGCCAGATGGGCTTTGTTGAAATCAGTACCGATGCCGGTGCTACCTGGACAGTAATCCACAGTATGACTGCTGCCGGTGGTGCATGGCGGGAGATTGAAATCGACCTTGCACAGTTCTCGGGCGCCAACGGATTGGGCAGCGTATGGCTTGCCTTCCACGCCGACGACGGTGGTGCATGGGCATCAGGCTGGGCTGTTGACGATATCCAGATTGCTTCCGGTGGTGTTCCCCTCCAGGGATACGGTGTATTCCTCGATGGAACCCTCGTTGACAATACCCCTGAACGGACCTTTACCTATACCAACCTGAACTATGGTCAGGAATACCTTGCCGGTGTTGCTGCACTGTTCAGCTCGGGATACAGTGAACTGGATACTTATCGTTTCAGGTCATTATATCTCTATCCTCCCGACAGTCTCGCAGGCATGAGCCCGCTGATGACCGACTACGCTCACCTTACCTGGCTGCCTCCGACCTCACCTACCGGTCTTGGCGATAACCAGGATCGCGTAGTGGCAACGGAGACACAGGCTGCTGCAGATGTAGTTGCCGTACTGACCCCGCGTACTTTCCCGCAGACCAATGTACCGCTGGCTTCCAGCAGGAACGTTCTCTACGATAACGGGCCACTGGTTAACAGCCCTGGTACCGGATCAGGCGGAGCTGATGAAAGCATCCTCCAGACCGGACTTGGTATGGGTACTTACGGATTCGGATTCCAGCAGAGCGCCGGCAACAGCGTTGCCGATGACTTTGAGGTTACCGGAAACTGGAACATCCAGAACATTGAGTTCTTCGGCTATCAGACCGGTTCAAGTACTTCAAGTACATTTACCGGCGTATTCTGCCGCGTATACGATGGTGCTCCCAATGCCGGTGGTACTGTAATCTGGGGCGACCTGGTTACCAACCGCATGATCAGCACCGAGTGGTCAAATATCTATCGTAACGACAACGGCCCCGGCGGATCTACCGATCGTCCGGTAATGCGTATTGTTGCTGAAACTCCCGGACTTACCCTTTCGCCCGGAACCTATTGGGTTGAATGGCAGACTACCGGCTCGCTTTCGAGCGGACCTTGGGTACCTGCTGTAACCATCAATGGTGAGACTACAACCGGAAATGCACTTCAATACACCGGTTCATGGGCTGCCCTTACCGATGTCGGACCTCAGGGCTTACCATTTATTCTCAACGGCACCGGCGGTGGCTCAGGCGGCGGAAGCGTACCTTCCAACCTGCTTGGCTACAACCTGTATCGCGACGATGTACTGAGGGTATATGTACAGCATCCTCAGACCGAGTATTTCGATCTGAACCTTGCCCCGGGAACCTACAGCTACCATGTAACCGCTGTTTACGACCTCACTCCTTACGGTTTTGCCGGTCAGACCGGTGAATCCATGATTGAAGGTCCGGTTGATGTAACTGTTACCTATGGTTACGAGCTCCCGTTTGTTGAAAACTTCAACACCGGTTTGTTCGAAACCAACCAGTGGACTGTTGACGGAGCAAACTGGCGCATTGCCGGTCAGGTTGGAAATCCTCTGCCTTCCGCAGAATTCTATTTCAATCCTGTAACCAGTGATTACACCCAGTCGCTCACCAGCTACTATATGATTGGCAGTGGTATCATCGATGGCAAGATCATGCTTGATTTTGACCTGAAACATACCCTTGTTAATCCTACCGAAGAGGAAAGCCTGGCTGTGGAAGTTTACAACGGTTCTTCATGGATCCAGGTTGTAGAATACACCAACGCTGAATCCTTCGATTGGGAAACCAAGAGTGTTGACATTACCAACCAGGCCAAGGGCAAGGTATTCCGTGTACGTTTCACCGCTTCCGGTGTTGCTACCACCGATATCTTCAACTGGTTAGTTGACAATGTTCACATCTACCGTGTATGTGCTGAGCCGATCAACCTGACTGCAGATGTTAACTTCCCCTACCTCGAGCAGGTAGTACTGAACTGGGAAGCTCCTTCAGGATCAGGCCCCGGCCCTTCAGGATGGCTTGCATGGGACAATGGCGTGAATACTGATGCCATCGGTCTGCAAGGCGGCGGTACCTTCAACGTTGCTGTAAGGTTTACCCCGACCCAGCTGGCACAGTATGCCGGAACCAGCCTGACCAAGATCAGGTTGTTCCCCTACGGTCCCGGTGGATCAATCACGCTGAAAGTATGGACTGGTGCCAACGCATCAACCCTTGTACTTACCCAGCCGGTTGCTTCTTACACTGCAGGTGCATGGAATGAGTTTACGCTCAATACTCCTATCCCTGTTACGGGCGCTACTGAACTGTGGTTTGGTTACGCTGTTACCCACACCGCAAACGACTACGTTGCTGGTTGCGATGCCGGTCCTGCCGTTGCAGGTTTCGGCGATATGCTGTCACTCGACGGTTCTGTTTGGGAATCTATGGCAACTGCCTATGGCCTGAACTACAACTGGAACCTCCAGGGATATGTTGAAACCCTCGACGCCGTTGCTTCAGTACTTACTCCGCTGAGCGATCCTACCGTTTACGGCACCGTTTCACAGATTGAGCGTGGCAACCTGCCTGCACTTCCGGGTGCTGCATTGCCTGCTGAGATCAGCAGCAGCCGCGCACTTGTTGGTTACAACATCTTCCGCGATGGTGTTATGATCGGTTCGACCACTGAAACCACTTACATCGATGCTGACGAAGCACTCGATCTGTACAATGAGTATTGCTACACTGTAACCGCTGTTTACGAAGACTGCGAAAGCGGTATGTCGGAAGAGGCATGTGTTGTTCTCACCAATGTTCCCGTTGTTGAAAACAGCCTGCGCGTTTACCCGAACCCGTCGAACAGCGTGGTTAACATTGAACTTACCGGCAACATCAGCCAGGTGGTTGTATACAACTACCTCGGTCAGGTTGTTTATGAGAACAATGTAACCGGTGCTCAGACCATCCAGCTCAACGTACGCAACTACGAATCCGGAGCTTACCTTGTGAAATTCATCAGCAGGGAAGGCGAAAGTTTCACCAAAAAAGTGGTTGTTACCCGCTAGTCGTTAATTCGATATTCATAGCGCACTGAACCGCGCTGCAAAGGGGCTCCGTAAGGGGCCCCTTTGCATTTAACCCGTAACTTTTCTTAGTTACGTAATATGCACACCAATTTTTCCGATCAGGTCAGC
>VSSQ01000142.1_pt1 | contig 96181 bp, 94 predicted proteins | sample 4763081 | NCBI WGS metagenome assembly VSSQ01 (sample SAMN12137344, study PRJNA551015) | bioreactor metagenome | isolation source: SDC9 anaerobic chlorinated ethene degrading culture | place: USA: Knoxville, Tennesee | collected 2015-01-01
ATTCATCTTTTGAATCTAAGTTTATTAATTCTGCTTTTAAAGTTTCTCGGTTTAAATAAGCAAAGAAACTAAATAGTCCATCTTGGAATGTATTTAGAAGATTATTTATATTTCTTGGAAGAATAATAGCTATAAAAATACAAATTACTAAAATAATTATAGAAATAATCGATACTAATGATTTTATATTATCATTTAGATTAGATATATCAGATCCAAGTACACTTTGATCCTCTTTTATTGATATTATTATTTCTTCTGATAAATCACCGATTTTTGGACCAATTTTATACAGTTCTCCTTCAACAATGCTATTTCTTTCATTAATAGTTTTATGAATTTCTTTTACTCCATTCTTATACAAATTCAAATACTCTAAAGCATCTTTTAATTCTGATGAATCTGTTGTTTTTAATACTTTTATTTTTTCTTCAAGATTTGAAAACTCTTTATTTACTCTATTATAATGCTCTTCATTTTCAGACTCTATAAACTTCATAACATAAATTCTTGCTAAAAGAAAATCTTTTAAAACTTTTGAATATTGTAAAGAGATATCTGCTTTACCATTTTCTTGATTTTTGTTTATAATAGTAGAAAGTTTATTATCAACTTCTTTTCCATTTTTATCTATTTGCTCTTCTAAAATCTGATTCTCATTTTTCATAAGATTTACAACACTTAAAAAAGCCTCTTTATATTTTGGAAGCAAAGAGTTAATCTCTTCTATTAAACGAATTCGTTCGGGATTAGTTATATTAGCTTTTGATTCTTTTGCTAAAGAGTCAGTTTCTAAATAAAATTTATTAAAGCTATCTATATATTTTGATTCTTCAAGATTTAAAAAGTTTGCAATACTTAATCTCATCATAAACATACTATTTTCAAGACTTGAAATTAAAAGTGAATTTTTTGCAATTCTTCGATAATCACTAAAACCATCTGCTGATTTACTAATTGAATAGTTACTGTATATTGATAAGATTACAATTAACAAAGTAATCACTGAAAAAGATAAGATTAACTTAAATCTTATAGATAAATTTTTATACATATTTTCCCCTTTTTTATAAATAATTTTATCATCGTTATTGTATTGAAGTGTGGGTCAGGAATTGGTCAAATAATTTTTTATAAAAGTGACTATAAAGAAACTTATTAATTATTAATTTTTAAAAGTCGCTTATTATTGGTTATTTATTAGATTATTTATAAGTTATTTAAATTGCACAAAAGGGTCTATTAGATTTTTTTTACGATAGATAATCTTAAATCCATATCATTATAAGTAAATTTTGTGATAGTTACTTCGATATCTAAAATATCTCCATATTTTGTTTCATGTTTAGTAAAAAAAGTTCTTTTACCAAATTTTTCAACATCTTCTCTAATTCTTTTTAGTTTTTCTAAAGATATATGCTTATCAATTTCTTTCATGTTTTTAGACAATAATTCTTCATAGTCATATCCTAACATTTCACAAGAAGTTGTATTTATATACTTTATATTTAACTCATCATCAATTACATAAATTGCTTCTTTTGAACTATCTATTGCTTTTTGTAATACAGTTAATTTTTCTTGCATTTTATATTGATTTGTTAAATCTCTTATTAGATATAAAATATATTCTTTATCATCATATAAAAAATAATTTGCAACAATTTCTGTTGGAAATAAAGTCTCATCTTTTTTTACTAAATTTGATTCAAATATAAAAATTCTTTTTTCTTTTATTTTTTCCCAATGTATATTCCAATTTCCAAATTGATTTGGAATATTGTGTGTATCACCAAAATTCTCTAAGGCTATTAAATTTCTAAAGATTACTTTATTTTCTTTATCCACTAGAAAAATAGCTTCACTAATATGATTAATCATAAATTGTTTTAAATGAAGTCTATTTTTTATCTTTTCTTGTTCACTTATATCTTTTATGTTTGCAACATAATAAAGAATTTCATTGTTTTCATTCTTTATAACATTTATATCTATTTGCACAGGGAAAGTTGTACCATCTTTTTTTATACTAATTATTTCAGTTGAAGAAAAACTTTTTTTAAAAGCTTCTTCTTTTTTAAGCTCAAACTCAAGTTTTGAATCTTTTGAGAAAAGATTATCTATATCTATTTTATTTATCTCATCAGTCATATAACCATACATTTTATGAAAAGCTGGATTTACCATCTTTATATTTGAAGTCGTACCAAAAAAAACTATTACTGCCCAATAAGTTTGATTAAAAATGTTTTCCCAATGCTTTATATTATTTTCTAATTCTTCTTGTTTTTCAACTTTTTTTTCTAGAATTGATATTCTTTCTAAAGTTGATTTTTCTAATTCATAAAATGATTTATTTTCATTATTTAAAATATATTCTTCATTAAAAAACTCAATTATAAAAAGAGCTCCATTAATACTGTTCTCAACTGAAATTTTTCCTTTCATTCTCTCTTCAATTATTCGTTTAGTAATAAATAATCCTAATCCAATATTATTCTTTTTTGATGATACTCCAAAATCAAAGATTTTAGAAACAGGAGTTTGTTTTATTCCTTTTGCATTGTCTTCAATATAGATTTTAAAACTATTTTTATTTGATGATGTTTTGATTTTTATCCAAGGATTTTTTATTTTTCTTTTTATTAAAGTATCTTTTGCATTTAAAACTATATTTAATAAGGCATTTATAAACTCATTTTTATCACCTAAAATAAAAATATTTTCATCTACTTCACAATCAAATCTAATATTTTCAGTTTTAAAAATATAAAAAACTAATTTTTGTATATTGTCTATCTCTTTTTTTAAATTAAATTTTGAATTTATACTATCTTCATTTTCTAAAATTCTATAAAAAACATCAATTGTACTTGAGAGATATTGGATAATACTATTATTTTGTTCCAACAAATCTAAAAGCTTATTTTTATTTAAATTTGGTTCTAAAATAAGTGAAGCTTTCATATTAGTTTGAATTGCAGCAACTTCAGAAAGAGGTTCTCTCCATTGATGAGTAACATTTCCAACTAATTCTCCCAAAGACAACTTTTTAGATTGGAAAAACAGAATTTTTTCTTGAATTTTAGATTTCAAAGTGATTTCATTTTTTTCTAAAACAATTTTTTTGATAATATCATTTAAAGTAATAGCTAGAAAAATCATCAACCAAATTCCTCCAAAAACATAAGCATTTTTAAAAAAGAAATTAATTGGTAGTAAATTTTCATACATCAAATAACTTATAAGCGCACCTAAAATATAACCAATTAATGCAATAAAATAAGGAATTGATGGAGAATAATTTTTAAAGATATTTGTATTTATTATAAAAAAATATAAAATGATTAATAAAAAAAGAAAAAATATTTTTAACCAAAAATTATCAGTATCAATAACTATATTTAAAAAAGTATAAAATAAAACAAATATTAAAAAAAGTGTCCAAAAAGAGAGTTTACTTTTTAAGTTATTTTTATTGTAAAAGTGAAAATTAAATAGATTTAAAAATAAAAAAGCACTACTAAATATAAATACTTTTACTAAAGGTAATAATGCTTTATTTATTTCGATAAAACCATGAATAATAATCTCTAAGATTAATATAATCAATAAAGTTAGTGAATAAAAGATATACGCTTTTTCTTTAATTTGGAAATATTGTATTGTGCTATAAATAAACAAAGATAAGAAAATCCCAAAATATACACAAGAAAGAAGAATATTGGGTAAATATTGAATTAGTATTTCATCTTTTTGCAATATTAGAAAGGATGTAATGTAAGGGATAAAAGAGTCAATGCGTATAAGATAAATAGTTGGTGTATCATTTTTTTCTAAAAGAATATGAGGAGTAAATCTATCTAAATAATCATTTTCTTCTTGAGAAATATTTAATAATTCATTTTCTTTATATTTATAAAAATCTATTTTGCTATCTGATATATTTATAAAACTCAAATATAAATTTTGTTCATTTTGATTTTTTATTTCAAAGCAAAACCAAGTTACTTCTGGATCTTGTTCTGAACTCTTAGCTTTAGATGGAAGGATAGAAAACTCATTATTTTTGCATTTTAAATATGCTTCTTGTGCAGATAAATCAGCTTTGAAAAAACTTGGTTGTTTTATCATTTCTATTTTATAGTCTGATTTTGATATTAGTGTATCATAAGCAAATAAATTGCTAAAAAGAATTAAAAAGATAAAAATCGTTTTTATCATATATTTAATTATTTAGAATTTCTAATCTATAACCTAAACCTCGAACAGAAACTATTATCTCTTGTTCGATTTTTTTTCTAATCCTCAATATTAGATTTTTTATTGATGATTCAGAAATTTCATCATAAGACCAAAGTGCAGAATATATCTCATCTTTTGTTACAGTTTTAGGATAATTCTCTATTAATAATTTTAAAAGCTCTAACTCTTTAACACCTAAATGAACAACACAATTTTTATAATATAGTTCTGAAGTTGTAAAGTTAAAAAATAAATCTTCTGCAAGAAAAAATTGTTCACTATTTTTTAAGTTTCTTTGTAAAGATTTTTTTATAGTAGTAATCAAATTATTAAATTCTAAAGGTTTTAAAATATATCCATCAACGGATAAATTTACAGCATTTAATAAATACTCTTTTTCATTAAAATTTGTTAATAAAATTATTGGTGTATTATAATCGTCATCTCGTATTTTTTCAACTAAAGATAGTCCATCCATTATTGGCATTTTTATATCTGAAATTATTAAATCTGGTGAATGAAGTTTATATAGTTCTAATCCATCTTTACCATTATCTGAAGTAAAAACCTCATCAAATAGCATTGATAAAACTTCACTAATCTGATTTTTGATAATATTGTCATCTTCTATAAACAAAACAGTTTTTTGTTTAAAAAGCATTAAATCTTTAGTCAAATGTAAAATCCTAAGTTGATTTTTATAAAAAGTAGTTTAAAAGCTCTCGATTATATCTTAGAAATTGTAAAAAATGATTTAAAGTTTTTATGTAAAATATTTTAGAACTATTTTAAATGTTATTTTTTTCTTTTTCATTTAAATTTTCAAGTACTTGCCTTCTTATTTCGTGTAAGTGAGTCAAAATATCTTTTAATAATCTTTTTTTTAAAAGATACTCTTCTTTATTTTTATGTTTATCACATTCTACTTCTATATTTTTTATACTTATAACCAACAAATCATAAATATTATTCATTTTCTTCCTTGTTATAATAGATTTTTATTCAAATACAAATTATTTATTTTATATCATTTTTATTAATTAAATAAAAATATTTTCATCAAAATAAATAAAAAATCTAACCCCTAATTATATTTAATAGCATCTCTTTCTTATATAAATAAAAAATTATTTATCAAATATATTTTTTTTTGCAATTATAATAAATCTTATTTTATGGTAAACTTAATATAAATACAAATGACAATAATTTATTATTTTTTATAAAATAGTGATTTGCATGGCATTATAATCAAATATCTTTTCATAATTATTAATTCTAAAATATATAAATTTTTTAAATATTTATATATTAATTTTTATTTATATTTATTGGACGATAAAAATTATTTTATAAAAAAAGTTATTTATTATATATTTTCATTATTAATATTATCTATTTTTGTAAAAATTATTTTTTAAGATTTCTTAATATATTTTTTGATATACTTTCAGCCTTGTGTTTATTTAGCAATTTATATCACTTATATTTTTATCAAAATGAAAAATGAAAAAAATCCCATTTTATTTACTTACAAACAAACTTTATACAATGAGTTTAAAAAATTATTTAAACTATTTAAAACAAGATATTTTATCTAGTAACTGGTTTAAGAAAAACTGCAAAAATAAGAATATCAAGGTAAAAGTATTATCTAAAGATTATTGTTCCAAAGAGACAAAAAATTGTTATTTTATATATAAAGAAGAGAAGATTTATTTTTATAAACTTTTTTTATTGAAGTTTGAATATAAAAAAGAGATAGAAAATAATTATCACTTGAAGTTACTAAATATAAATATAAAACATGAAACTTTATTTAATCTAATAACAATGTTATTCTCTTCACAAAAATTATTTTTAGATACTGGACACTATCCAAATATAAATTTTTTGGATAGAAAAGTGTTTATTGAAACTTATGTAAAAGAATACAACTCTTATTTAGATTTATCCGTTTTATCAAAGATTTTGAATAATACTCACTATGAACAAGATGGTTATATTTATAAATTGAGTCATTTATTTCCTAAAAAAACTTTTATCTATTCTTTATACATAAAAATCTTATTAAGTACTAAAATTGATTTGAAAAATGACTTAGAAATAGCAAAACAACTATTTGAAATATATAATGTAAAAATATCAAGAAGAACAGTTTGCGATATTAGAAATAAATATTTAATTCCCAATATAAAAAAAATTGAAGAAAAAAATCTCACCTTGTACTTTAATAATTTTAACAATAATAGAAGACTTTTAAATAAAGAGAATATTTCTACAATTGAAAATAATCTAAAAGGCGTTTATGAATTGTCTTCAAATGAGAAGATTTTTTATCCTTTTACAGAGAATAAAGTAATATATATTGGTTCATCGAATAACTTGAAAAAGAGACTAAAAACATATACTTCAAAAACTGCACATACAAACGATATTAAGAATTTTATAAAAGATAATGAGAAAATATATTTTAGAATAATCAAAACTTTTGATTATCAAGAGTATGAAAAAAAACTAATTGATACTTTTATAAATCTTTATGGTGATTTACCAAGGCTTAATACTCAAAGAATTTTAAAAGAATTTATTATCGCAAAATAACCTTTTTATAGGATAAAATAGTATTGACCATAATCAAGATAATATTTGTCCTATTTTAATATACTTCGATTTTAAAATTATTAAGGAAAAAAATGTTTAATTTAAAATCATTATATTTTAGGATGACTATAGTGCATTATTTGGGAATAATACTACTTCCATTAAATGCTATTTTATTCACAACCTCCACTATTTCACAGATAGTTCAATTCATTATTACTTTAGCTTTAATTGTGCATGAATTAGATGAGAGAAAAAATGGAAAATTATTGTCAAAAGAGTTGGTTAATTTTTTAAAAAATATGGATAATAAAAATGTTAGTTTTGAAATAAATACTTCAATGGCAAGTGAATATTCTGAAATAAAAGATGTTATTGATAAAAGAGAAAAAGAGCTTTTACAAAAAGAGAAAGAAGAATCAATTTTAATTGAAGAAGCTAAAATAGTAATGAATCAAGTAAAACATGGAATTTATTCTCAAACAATAACTTCTATTAGCTCAAATAATTCACTTGAAGAGTTTAAAAAAAGTGTTAATGAAATGATAGTTGAAACAAGAGAACATTTTTTAAATATAAATTCTATTTTGGAAAAATATACAAATTATAATTATAAAGAAAAATTAGAACTAAAAAGAATTTCAAGTAGTGGAGAATTTCAACATTTAGCTGATGCTATTAATAAACTAAAAGAGGCGATTACTCAAATGCTAGTTGAAAATAAAATAAATGGTATAACTCTTCAGAATTCATCTAAAATTTTATTAACAAATGTTGATAAACTTAATTTATCTTCAAATGAAGCAGCGAATAGTTTGAAAAATACATCAACGGTATTGAGTGAAATAACTCAAAATGTTGATAAAACTTCAACTCAAACTATTCAAATGTCAAGTCTTGCAAATGCAGTTATTGGATATTCAAAAGAGGGATTAAATTTAGCGCAAAAAACAACAACTGCAATGGATGAAATAAATGAAAAAGTAAGTGCAATTAACGAATCAATAACAATCATCGACCAAATAGCTTTTCAAACAAATATTTTAAGTCTAAATGCAGCAGTTGAAGCTGCAACTGCTGGAGAAGCTGGACGGGGATTTGCTGTTGTTGCAGCAGAAGTGCGAAATCTTGCAAATAGAAGTACCCAAGCTGCGTATGAGATAAAAAAACTTGTTGAATCAGCAAATATAAAAGCAAATAATGGAAAAACTATTGCAAATGAAATGATAGAAGGTTATACAGTTTTAAATACAAATATTGATAAAACAATAGAGTTAATAAGTAGTGTTGCAGATATTTCAAAAGAACAACAAGTTGGAATTGTACAAATAAATAGTGCAATAAATATTTTAGAACAACAAATAAAAGCAAATGCTGAAGTTTCATCTCAAGCAAATAATATAGCAATTAAAACTTCAAATATTGCAAATACAATCGTAGATACAGCAAATCAAAAAGAGTTTGAAGGAAAAGAAAATATTTAAAAAAGAACCCAAGAAAACTAAAAATATTTAGTTTTCTTGGGATAATATATTTTAGAATTTAGTTTTTAATTCAAACCAAAAATTTCTACCTGGTTCATATATTCTTTCTTGAGCCATAAAAGTTGTAGCACTTGAAACATCTGAATTACTTAAGTGTTCCATATATGCTTTGTCAAATAAGTTATCAACTCCAAAATTAAGTGAAACATTTTTATTATATTTATATCCACCATTTATAGAGAAGATTGAAGCACCTGGAGTTTCACCTTTATCAACACCATTCATAACTATACTTCCTGCTCCAATATCATATCTGTCTTGTTTTGAAATAAATCTTGCAAGAATTCCAGCTGAATATTTTCCATTATCATACATAGCAGATATTTTACCTTCAAGCGGTGGTTGTTGTGCTAAAGGTTTATCATCTGTATCATTTTTCCCAATAACATGTGTTAATGATCCTATAATTTTATAATCGCTTGTTATTTGATAACTTGCACTTAACTCTCCACCATAAATAGTTGCATCAATATTAGATACTGTTGTATATGATGTTCTACCCATTCCATATGGAACAGTCATTGTATTTCCATTTTCATCAAACCATCTATTTAAAATATAGTCATCAACTTTACTATAAAACATAGAAGCTGAAGTTGTTAAATCACCATTTGTCCAACTAGCACCAATATCAATTTGATTTGTTTTTTCAGGTTCTGGAATATCTATTGATGTTATCGCATTTGGATTTGCTTTATTTGAATTATTTATACCTTCAAGGTTATATTTTGTTCTTTCCCAATAATCAGCAAATCTTTCAGAGTGTCCAAATCCGATATATGTTTTTAAACCATAATCTGGAATATCTTTTTCATATCTTAAAAATCCACTTGGCAAAGTATCTTTATCTGTTTGATTATAATTTGGATTGTTATAAATCAACATTCCAAGTTTTGTTCTTTTATCGATTACTTCATGTTTATCTAATCTAAGTCCAGCAACAATTCTATTATCTTCATTTATATCAATTGTAGATTCATTAAAAAATCCAACTTGAGAAAAATCAAAATCTGTTTGTCTTGGAGCAGAACGCATATCACTATCCGCTAGAGAAGAAGATGTTTTCATCATAGCACTTCTTGCTGTATGTTCATCTTCTTTAAAATCTATACCAGATACATTTGTCAATAAAAGAGATGGTATTTCAGTAGTAACTTTTAGATTTCCTCCAATTGTTGTTCTATCTGGGTTCATACCTGAATATACTTTTTGACCTGTCATAGAACTAATAGGAGCTTCTCTTAATGAGTAATTATCCATTATATGGTCAACATAGTTTCTATAAACTTGCATTTCAACTTTTTCTACATTTTTTGCAAGATTATATTTTATTACTTTTAATGAGATGTTTTCTCTAAGTAATTTTGAAGCATCCATTGTTCTATCAGCATATTTTGCTTCACCATCACCTTTTGAACCTGAAATTTCAAAAGTAGTATCATCTGTAGGTGTATATCCTAAAGTAAGACTTGTATTCCATCTTGTATATTCAGAATTTACAATATCGCCTTTACCATCTTTATAATCATTTGAATGTGAACGAGTTGCAATTAACTGAGCATAGCCTAAAGGTCCCCCTCCACTAACATCAAGAAATTGATCACTTCTTCCGAAACTTCCTTGTTTAAAAGAAGAATATATATCATAATCTGGAGTAGAATAATATTTAGGATTTTTTTCAAATTGCACTACACCAGCAGAAAAACCAGAACCTGCTAATACAGTTTGAGGGCCTTTTGTAATAACTACACTATCGTATGATTCAGGGAAAATATATGCAGTAGGTGGATCCATTCTTCCTCCACATCCTCCATATACCTCTTGTCCATCTGAGAATATTCCAAGTTTAGAACCAGACATTCCTCTAAATATTGGATCTCCATCTGTTCCACCTTTTCTTTTAACAGAAAAACCTGGTATATTTTTCAAAAAATCAGCTCCATCACTAGCTGGAATTGGTTGAATTGGATTTTTAGGGTCCGTTATAACTTTTAATGGATTGTCAGATTCAACAATAGAAACAACTTCTATTTTTTCTAAAACAGATGTCTCTTTTTTTTCAGTAGCTTTCTCTTCTGATAAGAGTAAACTTGTACATAAAGATAAACATAAAATAATCCTCTTTCTATTCACAATAAATTCCTTCACTAAAAATTTGACTTATTTTAGGAAAGAGGTGTTAATTTTCTGTTAATTTATTATTAATTTTTATATTTTTTATTAACTAATCTAATAATTTAAAATATAGCCTTAAAAGCTATATTTTAAATTTACGTATCCATATCTTCCTGGATCATTAAATAAAACTCTATCTCCAGCAACTTCAACATATGTAATATCTTGATAAGTATTTGTAGAATTATAAACTTTATCAAATAAATTATCAACTCCTAAAGTTACTTCAAAATGTTTAAACAGTGCTTGAGTATATTTTAAATTTACTACTGCATATCCAGCAAGTTCTTGTTCTTTTGCACTTGCATCATAACTATCCCATCTATCAACAGCAATTACTTCTGCTTTAAATTTAGATTTTGCATATTCATAATTTACTGCAAAATTTGCTTTTAATGGTGTAATTTCTGCTAAATCTTTATCATTTCCTGTATATTTTCCATCTTTTTTACCTTTTAAGTAAGCAACTCCATAATCAAAAGATAAATCTTCAGTTAAATAATAAAATCCACTAACATCCAATCCATAAATTTTTGCATCAATATTTTCAAATGAACCACTGTTATAAATATAATCTTTTAACTCCGAATAAAATATTTTTGGTTTTATAAAGAAACTTCCAATCGTTTTTTCAAATCCTAAATCTGCTTCATAGTTTTTTGTATCTTCTAAATTTGGATTTGAAGCTGTTGTTTGTTGATAAAGTTCTCTAGCATCTGGAACTCTTGAAGATTTTCCAATACCAGCAAAAACTTTACTTTCATCATCTATGTTATATGCACCAAAAACATATCCATTTAAACTTGAATATTTATTATCATCTACATTTGGTCTTTGTGTTTCTACATCTGTGTAGTCATATCTCATTCCTGCTTCTAAATCTAAAGCACCAAATGATTTTTCAATTTTTGTAAATACAGCTTTATTTGTTGTATCTGTAGAGTACATACGATTAGTATCACTTGGCGTAGTCACACCAGTATTTATATTTGTACTATACATACCTCCTCGCCAATTTCTAACACTCGTATCAAGTCCAACTGTAACTAAAGAATCACCAACATCTAAAGAGTTTTTAACTGTTGTTCCCCAAACAGAAGTTTTTAATTGATTTGTCATATACATATTTCTCATCATAGCATTCGAATTTAAGAAAAAGTTTCTCTCTTTTGTACTCATAGGATGATCCACTTTTGAATAATAGTAGTCTAAATCAAGCTGTTTTGATAAACTTCCTAATTCTCTAATTGTATATCCTAAAGTATAAATATCACTATCATCATAATCAGCATCCATTGGACCTGCTGGATATAAAATACCATCACTTCTATTTGCTGTATATGATAGTCTTAAATCTTGGTCATCTGTAAGATTAAATTGAAGTTTTGATAAAACACTCTTTTTTTCAAAACCATCTAAGTCTTTATTCGTATATTGTTGTACTTTTGGAACTCCTCTTTTTATTTGTTGTTGTAAGAAGTTATCACCATTTCCATCTTTGTATTGTTCACCTTTTTCAGTTGATGCTGAAATTAAAGCTTTAACGAAATCATTTCCTCCACTGATTGTTGTACTAGCTTTTTTATATCCAAAACTTCCTGCATTTAGATTTATTTCCCCATTAAATCCCTCTTTTGGTTCAACTGTATCAACTTTTACTAATCCACTTAAAGTTCCAAAATTTTCAACATCATAAGGACCTTCAATAATTTTTACACTCTCTATATTATTTGTAACAATATGAGAAGTTGGTGGATCCATTCTATTTGGACAAGCGCCATAAATTTTTGCACCATCAATTAAAATATTGATATTATCCTTTTTTTGTCCTCTTAAAATAATATCATTTGCTATACCATTTCTTCTTACTATTGAAATATTAGGAGAGTTTTTCATCAAAGCATCAGCTAAATCTGCACTTTTTAATTCTTCATTACTAATATCTTTTATAAGTTCAGAATTTGCTTTTTCAACTACATTTATATCTTTTAAAGTTGTAGTTTCATTTGCACCCAATATAGCAGTTGCAATAAGAGACAAAGAGATAATCTTCTTCATAAATTTTCCTTCTACGTATAAAATTTATATAAGTATTGCAAAGAGGTGTTAATTTAGTGTTAAATAAAAAAGAGATTTTCACAAACTATTGATTTTAGAAGCTTTTTGTAAAGCTTTGATATAATAAAAACAAATGAATTAATAAGGAATAAAAAATATATGCAAGTTATTATTAGTATTGCCATTTTTATTGTAGTTGTTACAGTAATAATTTATAAAATAAATGACCGATTTGAAAAAAGAGAGTTTATAATCTTTTTATTAATCATAATCTTTACAACTATTGGTTTTATATATTATGAAAATTCTGTTAATAACTTCTTTCCAAAAATGTTTAAAGAAAAATATGAAAAAGAAAAAAATACTCAAATTGAAAGTTTAGAAGCCCAACTTTTAAATAATAAAGTTGTTAGTTCAAAAGATAAGTTTATTTACAAATTTACGTATTTGGTAAAAAAAGATAATAAAGAGTTTTTATGTACGATGAATAATGTTGAAATAAATAAAATTCAAAAAGAATTTATTTTTAAAGATTTTGCAAATTTACAAGAAGAATGTATTGAAAAATGAAAAAAGCAACAAAAGAAGATATACAAATAATCAAAGAAGCTTTTTTAGAACATTATAAAGAAGCTGTTACAGAGTTAAATTATAAAAATGATTATGAACTATTAATAGCAATTATTTTAAGTGCACAATGTACAGATAAAAGAGTAAATATCATAACACCTGCTTTATTTGAAAAATACCCAAGTGTAAAAGAGTTGGCAGTTGCTGATTTAGGAGATGTTAAAGAGTTACTAAAAAGTTGTTCTTTTTTTAATAATAAAGCACAAAATATTGTAAAAATGGCACAAAGTGTTGTTATGAATTATGATGGAAATATTCCTCACAATCAAAAAGAGTTGATGAAACTAGCAGGTGTTGGAAATAAAACTGCAAATGTTTTTATGATTGAGTTTGAAGGTGCCAATCTTATGGCTGTTGATACACATGTTTTTAGAGTTTCTCATAGATTAGGACTTAGTGATGCTAAAAATGTAACATTAACAGAAGCTGATTTAGTAAAAAAACTTAAAGGTGATTTACATATTTTTCATCAAGCTATGGTTTTATTTGGAAGATATATTTGTAAAGCTGTAAAACCTGAGTGTGATAAATGCTATTTTCCACAAGTTTGTAAAAGTAAAAGTGGATTTAAACCAGCTTAGTTTAAACTAAGCTCCACTTTTAATATTTTCTTTTCCAATAAACTCTTTATTGTTTGCATCTTCTACTATAAGTTTTGCTATTTTATCAGTATTAATTGCAATTTCTTGAGTTTTATTAGCTACAGTAGCATTTTGTTGAGTCTGCTTATCTAAAGATGATATAGAATTATTTATTTGTTCAATTCCTTGTAATTGCTCTTTACTAGAATTTTGAACATCATTTATCAAAGAGATAGTTGAAGTTATATCTTGATTTAATTTAACATATCCATTTATCATCTCATCTGCTACATCTTTACCTTCTGATGTAATTTCTTTTGCTTTTTCTACAATATCTTTTATCTCTTTTGCTGCTTGAGCACTTCTATTTGCAAGATTTCTCACCTCACCAGCAACAACAGCAAATCCTCGCCCTGCTTCTCCAGCAGTTGCAGCTTCAACGGCTGCATTTAAACTTAAGATATTTGTTTGGAAAGCTATTTGATCTATAACACTTATTGCTTCATTTATTAAATCTACTTGATTGTTTATATTTGACATTGAATTTGTAGTTTTATGAGCTAGTTTTTCACCATCATTAGAAGATTTTTCTAAATTTGAAGCTAAACAGGACATATCTGATATATTTTGAGTTGATTGTCTAATATTATTTGTAATCTCTTCTAATGCTCCTGCTGTTTCTTCTAAGGCAACTGCTGCTTCATTTGAAGATTTGTTTAAAAGATTTACATTATTTAAAAGAATATTTGAACTTTTTTCTAAACTCAATCCATTTTTCATACTATTTGATAACATATTTGTTATTTCAGAGCCTAAATTGTTTATTTCTAAAACAAGTTTTCCAATCTCCCCTTGTAAATCTTTATTTTTTATATTATTAGTAAAATCATATTTTGAATATTTTTCTAAAATCTCTAAAATGCTTGTTATATTTGTATTTAGCATAAAAACCATTTTATTAAATACATTTTTTAGTTCACTAAGTTGTGGATTTGATGCTTCTAAATTTATTTTGCCATTTAAGTTTCCAGATTGAATCTGATTAGAAATATTTACAAACTCATTTACAATATTATTATCAGCAATTATTCCTTTTTCTATAAAATCAATATTTTCATTTATAGTTTTTGCCATTATTCCAAATTCATCAAGCTGTTTTATTTCAAGATAACTTGCTTTTTGTCTTTTTCTTGATAAAAAATCAAAGAAATCTAAAATTCCTTTTTGTGTAGAATTTATCTTTTTACCAATTGAATTACTCATTAAATATGCAAATATTATTGCAATTGCCTGAATTAAAAGTGTAATTAAAACAGTATCAAATAAAATACTATTTAAAGCTTTTTGAATAAAACTTAATTCTATATCTGCACCAATTAAATATATTTTACCACTTGGTGACTCTTTTGATATAATTAGTGTATAAAAATGCCCATATTTATCAATAGTATTTTCAAAAAATTCATTATTCTTTTTAAATCCATTTTGCACCATCTCGCTAGCATCATATTCAATCATAAATTCATCATATTCACCATTTTTTAGTTCTTCATCTGTTGCACTAGATATTGCTGTATGAACTTTATTATCTGATTCTTTTGTCATTACATAGATATATTCTAAATTGATTTTTTTAGCAAACTCACTCAATTTTTTGATGTAATTTAAATGTAAATCAGCATCTATTGGATTATCAAGCGTATATTTATCAACAAAATCTTCCCCTAGATATAAAGATGTTGCCTCTATCCCTGCTCTTAGCTGATTTTGCATAGAATCATAAAAAGTATTCTTTTGACTATAATATATGAATATCCCAAAAGAGATACTTGCAAATAAAGATATAGTCATTAAAGAGATAAATATCTTCTGTTTTACACTAATAACCATTTTGTTTCCTACTTAAAAATTTTTTTATTTTACTTAATAAATTCTTAATTTAATAATAATTATAAATATTTATTATAAGAAACTTTTATCTTAGATATCTTTTATTTTTGCGATTTCATCTCTTAATCGTATTGCTTCTTCAAAGTTCAAATCACTTGCAGCTTTTTTCATCTGTTTATTTAACTCTATTAAGATTTTTTTACGCTCACTTGCTGGCATTTTTTCTAGTTTTTGTTTTTTCCAAGCAACATCATCATACTCTTCAAGTTTTAGATTTTCATCAAGTTTTCTTTTTGTAGATTTTGGAGTAATATTGTGCTCTTTATTAAACTCTTCTTGAAGTTTTCTTCTTCTATTTGTCTCATCAATTGCAAATTGCATTGAGGCTGTAATTTTTTTTGCAAATAAAATAACTCTTCCATTTTCATTTCTAGCAGCTCTTCCAATAGTTTGAATAAGTGAAGTTCTACTTCTTAAAAATCCTTCTTTATCAGCATCTAGAATTGCTACAAGTGAAGTTTCTGGAATATCCAAACCTTCTCTTAAAAGGTTGATTCCAATTAAAACATCAAAAGTTCCAAGTCTTAGCTCTCTTATTATTTGATTTCTTTCAATCGCATCAATTTCAGAGTGCATATATTTTACTTTTATTCCTAAATCAGCATAATAAGAGGCAAGTTCTTCAGCCATTTTTTTAGTTAAAACTGTAACTAAAACTCTTTCATTTTTTGCTATTACTTTTTTTATCTCATCATGTAGTTTTTCAACTTGAAATTCACTATCTATTATGTCGATTATTGGGTCAAGTAATCCCGTTGGTCTTATAATTTGTTCTGCAACAACAGAACTCATTTCAAGTTCAAGTTCATTTGGAGTTGCACTTACAAATACATAATGTGGTGCTTTGTTGATAAATTCATCAAATTTAAGTGGTCTATTATCAAGTGCGCTTGGAAGTCTAAAACCATATTCAACTAAAACTTCTTTTCGGCTTCTATCAGCTGCATGCATTCCACGAAATTGTGGTAAAGATACATGTGATTCATCAACAACAAGTAAAAAATCTTCATCCATTTGTTCAAAATAATCTAAAAGAGAGTATGGAGTTTCTCCAGCTTTTTGACCTGTTAAATGTCGTGCATAGTTTTCTATTCCTTTACACATTCCAGTTCCTTCAATCATCTCTAAATCAAACTCAACTCTTTGTTTAAGTCTTTGATACTCAACAAGTTTTTGCTCTTTTTGGAAAAAATCAAGTCTTTGCTCTAACTCTTCTTCGATTTCTTTTACAGCACGACCAAGATTTTCTTGTGTTACAACGAAAGGATTTACAGAATAAATAATCACTTCATCTAAATCTTTTGTTTTTGTATTTGTTATATATTCGTGTTTTGTAATAGATTCAACCTCATCACCAAAAAACTCAACCCTTATAAATTCATCTTCAAAATAGGCTGGAAAAATATCTATTACATCTCCATTTACTCTAAAATCTGCTCTATCAAAGAATTTATCATTTCTTTTATATCCCATTTCTATTAGCTTTAATAAAAACTCTTTTTGAGAATAATTAAATCCAACTTCAACTCTTTGAACCATCGCTTTATATTCACTTGGATTTCCCAAACCATAGTTTGCTGATACTGAAGCAATTACAATAACATCATCAAATGATAAAAGTGAAGCAGTTGCACTAAGTCTTAGTCTTTCAAGTTCATCATTTATCGAACTATCTTTTTCTATAAACAAATCGCTTCTTGGAATATAAGCTTCTGGTTGATAATAATCGTAGTAAGATATAAAATATTCAACATGATTATTTGGGAAAAATTGTTTAAACTCTGAGTATAACTGAGCAGCCAAAGTTTTATTATGTGTCATAATCAAAGTTGGCTTTTGAACTTTTTCTATAACTTTTGCAATAGTATAAGTTTTACCACTTCCAGTTACTCCTAAAAGTGTGTTGTATTGATTACCAGCCTTTATTGAGCTACTTAATGCTTCTATAGCTTTTGGTTGATCTCCACTTGGTTCATAATCACTTACTACTTTAAATTTTGCCAAAAATTATCCTTTTAAATCATTTCTTTTATAAATTCATCATTTTTAAATCTTAAATACTCTTTTTGACAACAAAGAGATGCAATATTTATATATTTTTGATTTTTAAAAATTAAAGTTTTACCTTGATGATAATGTCCTTCTATAATAATATCATCACTATAATTTTTTACTCTTTTTTCTACAATATTCTCGAAGTTTAAAATATTATGACAAATGTTTTTGTTTAATAAAGCTTGTTCAAGTTTTTTTGAAATAAAAAAATTTATATCTATAAAATTCATAAACTTTAAAAATATACTATTTCTTATTAGTTTACAAAATAGTTCATATTTCCAATCTAAAAAATTATCTCCATGCGATAAAGCAACTTTTTTTTCTTCTATTTTTACAAAAAAAGGTTGATTCTCTCTTTTTATTACTTTTATATTTGAAAAAAGATTTTGTAGATTAAAATCGTGGTTTCCTTCTAAATAAATAATTTCTAAATCATTAGATAATTTATTCAAAAGAGTTATGACTTCACTATTTTGTTTTATAAAGAATTTACATTCACATGATAAAAAATCAAAAATATCACCCATTAAAAAAAGTTGCGAAATATTTATCTCTTTATTTTCAATTTTTTTTAATAACTGTAAAAGCTCTTGATTTTTTTGATTGAAGTGAGAATCAGCTACAAAAATAGCCTCATCTTTAATTTGAAGATTCATCGGCTATTTTCTTTATAAACTTATCTCTTTGTAGTAAACTTTTAAGATTTCAAAAGTTTTAGCTCCACCAGGAAGTGTTGCGTTTAATTCATCACCTGCTTCTTTTCCCATAAGTTGTTTTGCTAAAGGTGAATTAAAAGATATCATTCCTTTTTCAGCACTTGATTCTACTCCACCAACTATTGTGTAAGTAAATTCTTCATCTGTATCGATATCAACTAAGTCAATAGTTGACCCAAAACTTACTCTATCATGAGGTAAAGTTGTTGGATCAATTATAACTGCCTTTGAAATTACTGCATTTAACTCTGCAATTTGAATGTCAATTAACTTTAATTTTTCTTTTGCAGAGTGATATTCGGCATTTTCTTTTAAATCGCCTAACTGTCTAGCTTCATCTAATGCAATTACAGTTTCAGGTCTTTCTGTTTTTTTCAAAAAATCTAATTCTGCTGTTACTTTATTATAACCTGCTAGGGTCATTGGTTCCTTTTCCATCACATCTCCAATAAATATATTTGTGATATAATAGCCAAAAATTTGTAAAGAAGAAGTTTAGTATGAAATATGATAGAACAATAAAACTATTTGGACAAGAAACATTTGATAAGTTTAAAGATGTAAAGTTAATATTATTTGGTGTTGGGGGAATTGGAAGTTTTGCTCTTGATGCACTTTACAATACTGGAATTACAAATATCACAATAGTTGATTTTGATACTTATGAAGATTCAAATATGAATAGACAATTGGGAAGCCACGGAAATATAGGAAGAATAAAAGTTGAAGTTTTAAAAGAAAAATATCCAGAAGTTACTCCAATTCATGTAAAAGTTACTCCTGAATGGATTGATAACTTCGATTTTTCATCTTATGATTATATTTTAGATGCAATTGATGATATAAAACCTAAAGTTCATTTGATTAAAAAACATTTTACAAAAGTTATAAGTACAAGTGGAGGAGCAAAAAGAATAGATGCTACTAAACTTGAATATATATCTATTTGGGATACTTATAACGACCAATTCATAAAAAAAGTAAGAACTGAATTAAAAAATCAAGGTTTTAAAAAGAAGTTTAAAGTTGTCTTTTCATCAGAAGTTCCTTTATGTGTAGAAAAAGGAAGTTTTGAAGGAGTTACTGCTTCTTTTGGGTTAATGATGGCATCTGTAACAGTTCAGAAACTATTAAAAAAAATGAAAAAAGCTAAAGATTAGTTAAAGTTTTAAAATTATATAATAATTAACTTACACGATAAAGGATTTTCATGAGCGGTATTAGTGGTAGTGTTGAACAAATGACACAAGGACATTTGAGAAATGTTCAGCAATTAGCAGTATTTTACACTGGTCATAATAATATTTACGCAATTAATATAGCAAAAGTTAAAGCTTTTATAATAACTGAAGAGGTGGCGATAAATGATACACCTAAAGATTCAGATATAATCGCAGGAATTGCGACAATTAGAGGTGAACCTGTAACGTTAATTAATCTCGATGCTTGGCTTGGATTAAAAGCTTTAGATGTTAGAGATTACAAACTAATTATTTTTTGTGAATTTAATCATAAAAAAATTGGTTTTTTAGTTAAAGATATGCTTGATATAGTTGAAAAAACAACTCAAGAATTAAGACACACAGAAGAAACAAATTCTAAAATCACATATACAACTTACGTTAAAGTAAATAACAAAGATGAGTTATGTACTGTATTTAATGCTGAACAACTTTTAAGAGACATTAAATGGACAGACGATGGAGATGATGATGTTAGAAAATATGTAGGAGAAGAACTACATTCAAATAAAGTGGTTTTAGCTGCTGAAGATTCTGGAGTTGCAAGAGAAGTTCTAACGAAATTCTTCCAAAAAGCTGGAGTTAGATATGAAGTTTATGCAAATGGTGGACTTTTAATTTCAAGATTAGAAGAGTTAAATCCTTCTGAAGTTGGAATGGTAGTTACAGATATTGAAATGCCTGGAACAGATGGTTATCAAGTAGCTTCATTTATCAAAAACAACAGTAAATATTCTCATATTCCTGTAGTTGTAAATTCATCTATGACAACAGATGCAGTAAGAGGAAAAATGAATCAAATTGGAGTTGATGGGTTTGTTGGGAAAACTGACATTTCAAGTTTATACGACTTAACAAAAAGATTTCTTATAAGATGAGTTTTTTCTCATCTTATTTCTATTTATTCTCTAGCCACTTTTTAAAATATTCTATTTGATTTTCTGTTTGTTTTGTTGATGTTCCCCCAAAAGAGTTTCTAGCATTCATTGAATTTTTTAAATCTAAATATAAAATGATATCTTCATTTATATTTTTTAATTCATCATTTGCACTTCTAATTTCATCAATTGAAAGTTCACTAATATCTTTATTTAAACTATTTGCAAGAGCAACAACATCTTTAGTAATATAATAAGCAGTTCTAAATGGCATATTTTGTTTTTGAACTAAATAATCAGCTAAATCAGTTGCTGTTAAGTGACCTACTTTACAAGCATTTTGCATTTTATCTACATTTACTATCATTGTTTTAATAACTTCATTTAAAATTGAAATAGAAATTTCAACTGTTTTTACTGAGTCAAAAACTCCTTCTTTATCTTCTTGTGTATCTTTATTATAAGCTAATGGTAAACCTTTCATTACTGTTAAAAGTGAAATTAAATTTCCATAAACTCGACCTGTTTTTCCTCTTAATAATTCAGGAACATCTGGATTTTTCTTTTGTGGCATAATAGAACTTGTAGTTGCGTATTGATCACTCATTCTTACAAATTGGAATTCATAAGATGACCATAAAATAAGTTCTTCTGAAATTCTACTAATATGCATCATAGTTGTACTTATATTAAATAAAATTTCAAGTGCAAAATCTCTATTTGAAACTGTATCCATAGCATTTAAAGTTGGAGCAGTAAATCCTAAAGCTTGAGCAGTTAATTCTCTATTTATATTATGAGGAGTTCCTGCAAGTGCCGCACTTCCTAAAGGAGAATAATTATTTCTTTCAAAAGAACTTTCAAATCTTTCATAATCTCTTTTAAACATATTTGCATAAGCTAATAAATGAAATCCAAAATTAAGTGGTTGTGCATGTTGTAAATGTGTCATTCCAGGAATTAGTGTAGTTGTATGAAGACTAGCAACATCAACAAAAGTTGCTATCAACTCTTTTAGTTGTTCTTTGATGCTCAAAGTTTTATCTTGAACATATAATGTAAAATCTGTACAAACTTGGTCATTTCTACTTCGTGCTGTATGAAGTTTTTTTCCAGGTTCTCCAATAATTTCAGTAAGTCTAGTTTCAACTGCCATATGAATATCTTCATAAGCTAAAGAAAATTTAAATTCACCACTTTCAATTTCACTTTTAACTTGTAAAAGTCCTTTTTCTATAGCTTCTTGTTCTTCATTTGTTAAAATACCTTGAGAAGCTAACATTCTTGAATGAGCAATAGAACCTTTTATATCTTGTGCATAAAGTTCTTTATCAAACATAATTGAAGCATTAAATTCATCTAAGATTTGTGCATTTGTATTTTTTAAAATTTGATTATTTTGATTTGACATTCGCTTTCCTAATAAAAATTAAGTTATCATTATAACACAAGTTTATAATATAAATTTAAAGGCTAAATTGCTTTATGGAAAATATTAAAGAGATAACAAAAAATACGCTTTCTGAATTAAAAAATCAGGATTTAGAGACAACTCCTGAAAATTATTTTATAGAATTTAAAAAACAAGCTGATATTCTAGGTATAAAATTAGATGAATTTAAACTTTTTGATAAAATTAAAAACTCTTTAACAACAGATGAAAAAAGCCAATTAAAAGTTGATTCATTCAATAAATTATCTAGTATTTTAACAAAAAGAACAACTGCTGAAGAACTAAAAGCATTAATTGAAGTTTTTAATGATATTTTAACTCCTTCTATAAATTTTGATTACATAGAAAATATAGAAGATTTTATTTGTGAAATTATGAAAAACCCTAAAAAACTTACAAATAAAAATACTATTTTTAAACTAAAAGAGTTTGCAAGTCAAAGAATTGATGCTGATAGAAAAGTTTTAAAAGACAAAACAAACGACATTGTAAAATTAACTTCTTTAATGAGTAGATATTTTGATAAAACTTTAAATGACAGTGATTCTTCAACAGATGAAATTGTAAAAATAAAAGATGATTTGGTAAATCTAAATATTTCAAACTCTTCACATAGAGAACTCAGAGTTGTTCAAAAAAAACTTATAGATACAATATATAAAATAGAGAATTCAATAAAAGAAAATAATAAAATTCTTTCTAATAATATAGAAAAATTTAAATTTTTAAATAGACAAATAGAAGAATTACAAAAAGAACTTATTTTAGTAAAAGAAGAACAACAATTTGATTTCTTAACTTCGTTGCTAAATAGAAGAGCTTATCAAGAAGAAGTAAAAAAAGTAGAAAAACAGTTCACTATTTTTGGTTCAGATTTTGCAATAGTTTTTATTGATATTGACCATTTTAAAAATATAAATGATGTTTATGGTCATGCTTGTGGTGATGCAATATTAAAAAATTTTGCAACAATTTTAAAAGATTTAACTAGAAAAGAAGATATCATATCAAGATATGGTGGAGAAGAGTTTGTTGCACTTGTAAATTATCAAAGTGAAACAGAAATTCAAAGATATATAAAAAGAGTAAAGACTGCTTTACAAAATCATATTTTCATATACAAAACTCAACAATTGCAAATAGAATTCTCAGCTGGAGTGGCTTTTAGAAATAAGTACCACTCATTTGCTGAAGCAGAAGCTAGTGCAGATAAATTACTTTATAAAGCAAAAAATAAAGGTAGAAATAAAGTAATTTTTGATGATGAAATAGAGTTGTAATTTATGACCAAAGTTGTAACTTTGGAAGATGGGAAACTGCTTTTAAAATATCTGTTTTAGAAACAATACCCATCAAAACATCATTTTCATCAACTATTGGAATAGCATCAAGTTTCAAATCAAGCATAATTTGAACAACTTTTCTAACATCAGATTCTGGTTCTGCAGTTAAAATCTCAGGAAGGTAAATGTCTTCTATTTTTCTTTTCAAAATCTCTTGAGCATTTTCAATATCATTCATTAAAAGATTTAATATAACCTTTTTGTTTACAATTCCGATTATTTTTTTGCCAAAAGCTGTAATAGGGATTTGATGAACTTTTTTACTTCTAATAGTATTATAGACATCTTCAACCGTTGATTTATTATCCATATAAATTACATCTTTAGTCATGATATCTTTTATTTGATAAACTGGTTCTAAAGTATCAAGATTTGCTATTTTTTTATAAGACTCTAAAAAATCTTGTTTATGTTGTTTATTTAACTCATTTGAAAAGTCTTGAACTAATCCATCTTTTGGTTCAAATCTAACAGGTTCAGCTTCTTCAACAGTTTGTAAATTATATAAATTATCTGATGTACTTCTAAATCCAACTGTACCATTATTGTATATAGTGAACACATAAAATCCTTTTTTGAAGATTATTGAATATGATAATATAAATTACTTAATCTACAATTAATAATACAAAAACAATAAAAAAGGGAAGCTACAAATGTAACTTCCCTTTTTAAATTAAAATATAATCTACTTAAATTGGTAAAACTCTTATATTATCATCAATTTTTTGTTGTAAAATTGACTCGATTGCATATAAAGTTCCTGTACTTCCAGAAGCACAACCAGAACAAGAACCTAAATATCTAATATATAAATCATAATGTGGTAAATTCTCTTTTATATCAATAATTTCCATATTTCCACCATCCATTACAAGCATAGGTCTAATATCTTCATCAAGAACACTATCAATTGCTTTTATTCTTTGAACTAATGTCATTTCACCAAAAGATATAGTTCCCGCCGCACTTGCATTTGCAGCATTTTTAAGTTTTTCTTGCTCCATTTCTGCTCTTACATCTCTTAAAACATCAACTAAATATATATCTTTTTCTTCATGCCCACCAGGTCTAATACATGATTTACAAAATGCTCCAGCTTTCGTGTAATCAGTTATTTCTTCAACTGTTTTTAAATCATTTATTCTAATAACTTCTTTTAATGTTGCTAATGAAACTCTTGCACACTCACAAACAATTTGTTCTTCTTCAAAAGAGTCAATATCAACACCTTTATATTCTGCTGCTGCTTTTTTAATAACATCATAAGCCATAACTGAACAATGCATTTTTTGAGGTGGAACAGCAGGAGTTTCTGGATTATCTCTTAAAGCAAATTCAACATCAATATTTGTAATTTTTACAGCTTCATCAACAGTTTTTCCAATACAAAGTTCAGCCATAACATCACTTGAAGCAATAGCAGTACCACATCCAAAAGATTTGAATTTTGATTCTAATATTTTGTGCGTTTTTTCATCTACTGCCCAATAAAGTCTAACTGCATCACCACATGATTCTGCTCCAAAATCTGCAACAATTAGTCTTGCACCAAGCTCAGCTGCTCTTTCTTCTGTAATTTCACCTTGGTGTTTTGGATTATTCATTCTATTTACTACTTGATTTGAGTATTCATCCCAAATTGAACCGCTAATTAAACTATTTTTTGCCATTTTATTTTCCTTTAAATATTCTTCAAATTTTTATAAACCAGATTTATGACATGATGGAGTATATGCATAAGAACTTGATATTTGTCTAAGTCTAGTAACTGCTTTTTTAATAACATCTATTGCATAATCTATTTGTTCTTCTGTATTAAATCTGCTTAAACTAAATCTAACTCCTGTATGAGCTAATTCGCTATCACTTCCAAATGCATTCATAACAGGATTTGCTTCTAAATCTTCACTAGCACATGCACTTCCAGTACTTGCACCAATTCCTGCTTGATTTAAATCCCAAAGCATTGATTCACCTTCAACACCTCGAATAGAAATTAAAGTTGTATTTGGAGTACGATTTTCTTTTCCACCAATTACTACTGTTTCAGGAAGTTCTAAAATTGCACTTTCTAATTTATCTCTTAATTTTGAAACATGATTTTTTTCATAAGCTAATGCCATTGTTGAAGTTGCTAATTTCATAGCCCAACCCATACCAACCATCGAAGCTACATCAACTGTCCCTGCTCTATTTCCACCCATTTGCTCACCACCGTGTAATAAAGGAGTTAAAGCATAACCTTTTCTTATATACAATCCACCAACACCTTTTGGCCCATGAAATTTGTGCGCAGAAAAAGATAAATAATCTACATTTACATCTTGAACATCAACTACAATTTTTCCAATAGCTTGAGTTGCATCAGTATGAAAAGGAACACCAGCTTCTTTACAAATTGCACCTATTTCTTTTATTGGAAAAATTTTTCCTGTTTCATTATTTGCCCACATAATTGAAACTAAAGCTGTATCTTCTTTTATAGCATTTTTTATTGCATTTGCTTCTAAAACGCCCTCTTCATTTACTTTTAAATAAGTAACTTTAACGCCTTGTTTTTCTAAAAATCTACAAACAGCTGTAATTGATGGATGTTCAACTTCACTAGTTATAATATGTTTTTTATCACCATTTAAAATCTTATCTATCCAAATACCCTTTAAAACAGCATTATTACTCTCTGTCGCATTTGCAGTAATAATAACATCATCTTCATCAGCAGCATTTATACCCTCATACAAAAAGTTTAAAGCTTCAACCATTTTAGGATGAGTTCCTGCTCCAAATTTATGTAAAGAGTTTGGATTTCCGTAAATATCACAAAAAAATGGTTTCATCTCTTCATAAACTTTTGGATCAACCATTGTTGTTGCATTATTGTCTAAATAAACTTCCATTATTATAATCCTAATATACTATTTAATAAAAAATTTCTGTATTCTATTTAAAATAGGATAAAATTTGTCTTAATTAATCACTAAATAAAAATAAGATATTATTTTATCATCAATAGTATTAAATTTTAGGATTTATTGAATTATATGCCTTTACATTGTATACTAAATATGATAATATTCTAAATAGGATATAAATTGTCCTATTTAAAAAAGAAATATGGAGTAGTCATGAGTGACAATCAGCAAATACATGACGTAATAAACAAAGAGTATAAATTAGGATTTGAAACTTTAGTTCAAAGTGATACATTTGAAAAAGGTTTAAATGAAGATGTTATAAGAGCAATTAGTGCTAAAAAAGATGAGCCTTCTTGGCTTTTAGATTTTAGATTAAAAGCTTATGAAAAATGGTTAAAAATGGAAGAGCCAACTTGGGCAAATTTGAAATATCCAAAAATTGATTACCAAGATATAGCTTATTATTCGGCACCTAAAAAAGCTTTGAATTCACTTGATGAAGTTGACCCAGAAATTTTAAAAACTTATGAAAAACTTGGAATTCCACTTGAAGAGCAAAAACAATTAGCTGGTGTTGCAGTTGATGCAGTATTTGATTCAGTTTCTGTAAAAACAACTTATCAAGATGAACTTGAAAAATTAGGAATTATATTTTGTTCAATTAGTGAAGCAGCACACAAATATCCAGAACTTGTAAAAAATTATTTAGCAAGTGTTGTTCCAACTGTTGATAATTATTTTTCCTGTTTAAATAGTGCAGTATTTACAGATGGAAGTTTTGTATATATTCCACCAAATACAAGATGTCCTATGGAACTTTCAACTTATTTTAGAATAAATGCCTTAAATACAGGACAATTTGAAAGAACTTTAATAATCTGTGATGAAAATAGTTATGTATCTTACAATGAAGGTTGTTCTGCTCCAACAAGAGATGAAAGACAACTTCATGCAGCAGTTGTTGAATTATGTGCATTAAAAAATGCTCATATAAAATATTCAACTATTCAAAACTGGTTTCCAGGAGATGATAAAGGAAAAGGTGGAATCTTAAACTTTGTTACTAAAAGAGGTTTGTGTAAAGGAGATAATTCAAAAATCTCTTGGACACAAGTTGAAACTGGAAGTGCTATAACTTGGAAATATCCATCTTGTGTACTTCAAGGAGATAATAGTGTTGGAGAGTTTTATTCAGTTGCAATCGCTTCAAAATCTCAACAAGCAGATACTGGAACAAAAATGATTCATCTTGGAAAAAATACAAAATCAACTATTATTTCAAAAGGTATTTCAGCAATGCATGGAGTAAATGCATATAGAGGACTTGTAAAAGTTGGGAAAAATGCACAAAATGCAAGAAATATATCTGAGTGTGACTCACTTTTAATAGGACACAAATGTCAAGCTCATACATATCCATATCATGAAATAAGAAATAGTAGTGCAAATATAGAGCATGAAGCAACAACTTCAAAAATATCTGATGAACAACTTTTTTACTTAAATCAAAGAGGAATTGATGAAGAAAATGCAATAGCTATGATAGTAAATGGTTTTTGTAAAGAGGTTTTAAAAGAGTTACCAATGGAGTTTGCTGCGGAGGCAAAAGAGTTATTAAATATATCACTTGAAGGAAGTGTGGGGTAAATTATGAGTAAAAAATTATTATTAAAAATTGAAGATTTAAAAGTTAGTATAAAAGATAAAGAGATTTTAAAAGGTCTAAATTTAGAGATAAATGAAGGTGAAGTTCATGTTCTTATGGGAACAAATGGTGCAGGAAAATCAACTTTAGTAAAAACTTTAAGTGCTCATTATGACTGTGTTGTAAATGAAGGAAAAATCACTTATAAAAATAAAAACTTACTTGAAATGGATGTTGCACAAAGAGCAAATGAAGGTATTTTTATGAGCTTTCAAAGTCCAGTTGAAGTTCCAGGAGTAAATAATAGCTATTTTTTAAAAACAGCTTTAAATGAAAAAAGAGTTTACCAAGGACTAGAACCAATCGATGCGATGGAGTTTTTAAAACATATAAAAGAAGAAACAGCAAAATTTAATATTGATAGAAAACTTCTACAAAGAGATTTAAATGATGGTTTTAGTGGAGGAGAAAAGAAAAGAAATGAACTAGTTCAGCTTCTTATGTTGCAACCTGATTTGATTATGCTTGATGAAATCGATAGTGGACTTGATGTTGATGCTATTAAAACTGTTGCAAATGTTATAAATTCTATGCTTGATGGAAAACGTTCTATTTTGATGATTACTCACTATGATAGATTAATTGAATTAATAAAACCAGATTTTGTTCATATTTTAAATGATGGAAAAATAGCAAAAACAGGAGATTATAACTTAGCTTTAGAACTAGATGAAAAAGGTTATGAAGCAATAGGAATAAAAGATGAAAATAGATGAAATAAAAACAATCACTCTTCCGAAAAAAAGAGATGAAGAGTTTTTAAAAATAAATTTTGAAGCCCTATTCTCTTATGATTTTAAAAATGTTAAAAGTTTTGAATTTGATAAAAATCTAAAGACAATAAAAGATGAAAACTCTTATGAATCAATTTTATTTTCTATTGTAAAAAATTTTGATGAAAACCAAAAAGTTTTAGTTATAGACAAAGATATAAATGAACCAATTATTTTAATTCAGAATATGAAAGAAGATGAAACTTTTTTTACAAATTCTCTTAGAATCGAAGTAAAAGAAAATATCAAAGCTTCTATTATTGAACTTTTTGTAAATAACTCAAAAAACTCTTGTTTTGCAGTTAATAGAAATATAGTTTTAGAAAAAAATGCTTCTTTAGAGTATGTAAAAATCCAAGATATAGATTTATCAAATTCTATGATTTTTGCTACTTCTTGTGAACAAAATGAAAATTCAAATCTTGAAATCTCAAATTTTGAGTTTGGTGAAGGATTTATAGTAAATAGCTTTGAAAATATCATAAATAAAGAGTTTATAAATTATGAATTAAATGGTTTAACAAAACTAAAAGATAGTTCTAATACTTCAACTTTAGTAAAAACTATTCATAATGAGAAAAACTCAACAAGTTTTGTAAATTATAAAAATAGTTTAAAAGATAAATCAAGAGCTGTTATAAAAATAAAATCTATTGTAAATCAAAATGCACAATTTACAAAAGCATTTCAAAATTGTAATACAATTTTATTAAGTGATGATGCAACTATTTTTGCACAACCTCATCTTGAAATATATATAGATGAACTAGAAGCAAGTCATGGAACAACAACTGGAACTTTAAATGAAGAACAACTTTTATATCTTCAATCAAGAGGAATTAGAAAAGAAAAAGCTTATGATATGCTTCTTAACGCATTTGAAAGTTCAATCAAAGATAATATAAAAGATGAAAAAATAAAAGAGTTTATAGAAAACTACAAAAAGGAAAAATATGTTTAAAAATGATTTTCCATATTTTCAAAATTCTAAAACTACATATTTAGACAATGGAGCAACAACACAAAAACCTAAAAGTGTTATTGATTCGCAAGTTGAGTATTATGAGCACTATTGTTCAAATACACATAGAAGTAACTTTGGCGATGCAAACAAAGCAACTTTAGAGTTTGAAAAAACTAGAAAAATATTAAAAGAGTTTATTAATGCTTCTAAAAAAGAAGAAATCATCTTCACAAAAGGTGTTACAGAATCTTTAAATTTTATAGCAACTTCATTTGCAAAAGATTTTAAAACTGTAATAATTTCAAGTTTAGAACACCACTCAAATATTGTTCCTTGGCATATGCAAGGAAGAACTTTAGGTTTGGGACTTGAAGTTGTAAATTTTGATGATAACTTAAATTTTGATATGAATCATTTTGAAGAACTTTTAAAAGCAAACCCAAATGCTTTTGTAAGTATCACACATATTTCAAATGCTTTTGGAAAAATCCATGATATAGAAGCTATTACAAAACTTGCTCACTCTTATGGTGCGGTAGTTATGATTGATGGTGCTCAAAGTTTAGCTCATACAAGTATTGATGTACAAGCACTTGATGTTGATTTTTTTGCAATTTCAGGACACAAAACTTTTGCACCAACAGGAGTTGGAGCAATTTATATAAAAGAAAAATATCTAAAAGATATAAAACCATATCAAACAGGAGGAGCAACTATTCACGAAGTTGATTTTAGTGGTTCAACTTTACTTGATTCTCCTTATAAATTTGAAGCAGGAACTCAAAATATAGCTGGTGTTATAGGATTTGGAAAAGCTTTAGAATACTTAAATTATGTAAAATATGAAAATATACAAAGTATAGAACATAATGTTTTTAAATATTTAGATGAAGAGTTAGCAAAACTTCCTGATATTATATTTTACAATGATTTAGAAAATTGTGTAGGAAGTAGAAGTTTCAATTTCAAAGGTATAGTTCACGATGATATTGGAATACTTTTAGATAAGATGAAAGTTGCAGTAAGAGTTGGTCATCACTGTGCTCAACCAATTATGAAAAAACTTGGAATAAAAGGAACAATAAGAGTTAGTATCTCTTTTTATAATGATTATGTAGATGTTGATAATCTTATAACTGCACTAAAAAAAGCTTTAAATATGTTAAGGGATTGATATGAGTACAATAGAACAAAGAGTTGAAGAGATAAAAGATGATTTAGATTTTTTTGATGATGAACTAGCAAAATATGAATATATTATAGATTTAGGTAAAAAGTTAGAAGAGTTTGATGAAAAAGATAAAACTCCTGAAAATATAGTTCATGGTTGTACTTCTCAAGTTTGGTTAACTTGTGAAAATAAAGATGGAAAGTTGTATTTTTATGGAACAAGCGATGCAATAATAGTAAAAGGTTTAGTTTATATGATACTTCAAATTTTTTCTGGTTCAACTATACAAGAATTAAAAGATGTTGATATGGATATAGTTCATGAACTAAATTTAAGTGAAGTTATAACTCCAAATAGACAAAGTGGAGTTATTGGAATGATAAAAAAAATAAAAGAGTATGCTTTAAAAGCTTAAGGATTTAAAATGGAAGATAAAGTTTTTGATTTAGAAAATGTAAAAGAAAAAATAATAGAAAATTTAAAAAAAGTATATGACCCAGAAATTCCAGCAGATGTTTACAATCTTGGATTAATATATGAAATAAATCTTGAAGAGAGAAGTAATTATTTATATTGCGAGATAGATATGACACTTACAAGTCCAACTTGTCCTGTTGCAGATAGTTTACTAGAACAAGTAAGATATGTAACAATGGCTGTTGATGAAGTAGATGAAGTAAAAGTAAATCTTGTATTTGAACCTGTTTGGGACCCTTCAATGATGAGTGAAGATGCAAAAGAGATAATGGGAGTTAGTGGAGCTGCAATAGGTTTTTAACCTTATTGTAGCTTTATCTCTAGTACTTATATAAACTAATAATTCTGCACTTAAAATCAATTTTTTACTAACATAATTACACTTCATTTTTTTACTTTTAAATAACTCAAAATAAGAATTTTTATTCTAGTTAATAAGATAAAAATTATAAATTAGCAATATCCAACTATAAAATTAGCAATAATTAAAAAGAAATTATTTAAAAAAAACTCTACAATTTCAAATATTAAAAATTAAGGGTATAGATAAATGAAAAAAATTCAAAAAGTACTTATTGCAAATAGAGGAGAGATTGCACTAAGAATTATTAGAGCTTGTAAAGAGCTTGAGATAAAGAGTGTTGCGATATTTTCAGAAGTTGATGTTGAAGGAATTTGGGTAAGAAAAGCAGACGAATGTTACCCAATTATGGGAGATGTTGTTCAAGCATATCTTGATTATACTAAAATTATCTCAATTGCAAAAAAAGCAGAATGTGATGCAATTCACCCAGGATATGGTTTCTTAAGTGAAAATGCAGATTTTGCAAGAGCTTGTGAAGAAAATGGAATTATTTTTATTGGTCCAAAACCTGAACACATAGAACTTTTTGGTGATAAAATGGCATCAAAAGTAGCTATGAAAAAAGTTGGTGTTCCTGTTCTTGAAGGTACTGACGAACCAATCATTGATATTGAAGAAGGTGCTAAAATAGCAAAACAAATTGGTTTCCCAGTTATCATCAAAGCTGCATTTGGTGGTGGAGGAAGAGGAATGAGAATAGTAAGAGAAGAAAAAGACTTCAAAGAACTATTTGAAAGTGCCTCAAATGAAGCTAAAAAATATTTTGGTAGAGGGGAGGCATTTATTGAGAAATATGTTGAAAACCCAAGACATATAGAAATTCAAGTTATTGCAGACAAATATGGAAATGTTCTTCACTTAGGTGAAAGAGATTGTTCTATTCAAAGAAGACACCAAAAAGTTATTGAAATTGCTCCTTCTCCAAGATTAAATAATGAAGCTAGAAAAGAGTTATATAGAATCGCTACAAAAGCTATGTTCAAACTTGGTTATGAAAGTGTTGGAACAGTTGAGTTTTTACTTGATCCAGATGACAACATCTATTTTATTGAAATGAATACAAGAGTTCAAGTTGAGCATCCAGTAACTGAAACTATCACAGGAGTTGATATTATTCAAAGAATGATTCAAATTGCTGAAGGTGATAAAATGATATTCTTACAAGAAGAGATTAACTTTAGAGGATATTCAATAGAATTCAGAATCAATGCTGAAAATCCACAAAAAGGGTTTATGCCATCAGTTGGAACAGTTAGTAAATATTTAACTCCAGGTGGTCCAGGAGTAAGACTTGACTCTGCACTTTATACAGGATACAAAGTTCCACCAAACTATGATTCTATGGTTGGAAAACTTATCGTTTGGGCTTTAGATTGGGAAGGTGCTGTTAAAAAAGCAAAAAGAGCTTTAGATGAGTTTTACATTGAAGGTTTCCCTACAAATATTCCTTTACATAGAGAAATCGTAAGAGATCAAGATTTTAAAGATGGTGTATTTACTACAAATTATCTTGATACAAAAATGGAACTTTTCACACTTCATAGTGAAGATAATATCAAAGAAGAAGAAGAAAAAGTTGCTAAACTTACTCAATTAATTGATACTATCAATAAAAATAACATCAAAGCAAGAATCTAAATTATAAAAACTAAGAACTATTTTGTTCTTAGTTTTACTCTCAAAAAATATACTTCAATTAATAAAATCCTTACTCTAATTTGGTACAATAATTTAATCTTATAAAGATTATTCTATTTTCATATAAAAGGAGAGAAAGTGAAAAAAAGAATTTTATTATCAATTTTGGTGACTTTTGGTCTAATCTCGAGTTTAAATGCTTATGAATTAAATGGAAATTTAGCTGTAAAATGGACTGGATTTAAGTTAGCTTCAAAAGTTGGAGTTTCTGGAACATTTAATAAAATAGATTTAGAAATCACAAAATCTGAGACTTTAACAGAATTTCTAAAAAGTGCAAAAGTAAAAATAGAATCAAAATCTTTAGAGTCAAAAGACCCTGTAAGAAATCTAAATATTACTTCAACCCTATTTTCTTTAGCTAATACAGAATTTATAAAAGGTTCTATTTCAAGCGTTGATGAGATAAATAAAACTTTAGCTTTAGATGTAACAATGAATAAAGTTACAAAAATTATTCCAATGAGTTATGAAATCGAAAATGGAAATATCATAGCAAAAGGTAGCATTGATATTTTAGACTTTGATATGAAAAGTTCATACTTAGCTTTTACACAAAAATGTTCAACGCTACATGAAAATAAATCTTATTCTGATGTAAATATAGAATTTACAATCCCTTTTAAATAATATAGCCTTTTTAGGCTATATTTTTTTTCTTATATAAAGCTATAAATATTCCTAAAAGAATAATAATAGTTGAAAGAAATAGCTCAAAACTCAAAGTTTCACCTAAAAATATAATACTTAAAAATATAGCAATTATCGGCACTAATAACTGAATAATACTTGCAGTCATAATCTGCATTTTTGGTAAAACCGTATACCAAAGAAAAACTCCAAAAGCAGTTGTTATTGAACCTGAAATAGTTGCAATAAAAAAAGTAGTAGAATTTATTTTAAAACTATTTCCAAAAAAAGTTAAATAAAAAATAGCAAAGATTATAGTAAAAATAAAAGCTTTGAAAAAACTATCTGTTGCATTTAAAGTTGCGTTTTTTGATTTTTTCCCAAGAACACTAAAAACTGCCCAACCAATTCCTGATAAAAACATCAAAAAAGTATGAAAATATGAGACTGTAAAATCACTTTTTGGATATAAAAGATATATTAATCCACCAAAAGCTATAACTATTCCAACAATTTTATTAAAAGTAAGTTTCTCATTAAAAAACAAAGCCAAAATAATCATAGTTAATTGAACAACTGCAAATAAAATCAAAGTTCCTATACCAGCAAACATATTTATATAAGAATATGAAAAACAAATTGCATATAAAAAAAACATAAATCCGCTAAGATAGTTAGATTTTAAACCCATTTTCAAATTCTTATTTTTATAAAAGTAAATAGTTAAAAGAACTATCATAGCAGATATTATTCTTAAAAAAGTAAAAGAAAAAGCATCAATATCTTTTGTATTAATTGCCATTCTAGCTAAAATCGAATTTGAAGCAAAAAATAGTAAAACTATAAAAACTAATCCTATAAGTTTTAAATCAAAACTAAAACTTTTCATAGTTCACCTTTAAATTTTATAACTTTTTTAATCTCTTATTACTTTTACAACAACTTTTTTTACTAATGGTGCAACAACTGATATTATCGGAATAGCACAAACAGCTGCTTTAAAAAATGCCTCCATCCATTTAAAGAAAAAACCATCAACTAAACCTAAATTTATAAATGAAATTATAAAGCTCATTATAAAACTCATAATTGTTCCCATGAAAAAAGCAAAAACATATTTTTCATACTTTTTATCTATCATTCTTAACCTCTTTTATACTATTTAAAATAATTATTTTTTAATATTAATTCATCAAATTTTATAATTCTTTTATTAACATTAATTTAATTCTATACTAGATAGAATCTTGAAATAATTATTATAGGAGAATTTATGTTTTTTTCAAATAAAGAGGATAAACTTCAACTAAAAGCTATCGATCAAAATTATGCAGTAATAAAATTCAAACCAGATGGAACAATAATAGAAGCTAATAAAAATTTTCTTGATATTATGGGATATACATTAAATGAAATAATAGGAAAACATCATAAAATATTTTGTGAGAAAAAATTTGTTGAAAGTAAAGATTATCAAGAGGCTTGGAACACTTTAAATGCAGGTGAATCTATAACGGCAGAATTTAAAAGAATAAAAAAAGATGGTGAAGCTGTTTTTTTACGAGCATCTTATTTACCAATAACTGATAACAATGGAAGAGTTAAAGAAGTTATTAAACTTGCACAAGACGTAACAAAAAGAAGATTAAAAGATTTATATTATCTTGGACAAGTAAATGCTATAAATAAATCTCAAGCAGTTATAGAGTTTGATATGAATGGTATAGTTGTAAATGCAAATAAAAACTTTTTAGATACTTTAGGTTATTCGTTAAATGAAATTGTTGGAAAACATCATAGTATTTTTTGTGAAGAATCATATAGAAATTCAAATGCTTATAAAGAGTTTTGGCAAAAATTAAATAGAGGTGAATATGACGCAGGAGAATACCTAAGAATAGGAAAAGATGGAAGAAGAGTTTGGATACAAGCAAGTTATAATCCTATTTTAGATTTAGATGGAGATCCTTTTAAAGTTGTAAAATATGCAACTGATATAACTTTGAAAAAAAATACAATGAATCAAATAGGAAAAGAGATTGAAGATTTAACAAAATCTTTAACTCTTTTAAAAAATGCTTCAAATACAATGGTAAAAGAAGCAAAAGTAAGTATGGGAAGTTCTCAAGAAACAACAGTATCTATTGAAGAGTTAAATCAAGCTGTTCAAGAACTATCTAAAAAAATAGAGTTTGTCTTATCATCTATTACAAATATCGCTGATACAACTTTACATAGTGAAAGAATTGCTTTAGAAGCAAAAGAACAATCAAAAAGTACAGCACTTGCAATAGTTAAATTGAATGAAGAATCAACAAAAATTGGTGAAACAATCAACATCATCACACAAATTGCATTTCAAACAAATATTTTATCTTTAAATGCAGCAGTTGAAGCTGCAACTGCTGGTGAAGCTGGAAAAGGATTTGCAGTTGTTGCACAAGAAGTACGAAATCTTGCTACTAGATCAAATGATGCAGCAAAAGATATAACAGCTGCTATTGAATATATTCAATCTTTAGTAAAAAATTCTCTTGATTCTATTCATCAAATTGATAATATAGTTGAAAAAATAAGTTCAATGTCATCAGATATATCAGGTGCAGTGAAAGAACAAAAAAATATTACAAATGAGTTAGCAAGTACAGCAAATGAAACAAGTCATACTTTAAATCAAATTACAAATAATATGGTAAGAGTTTCAACTAGTGCAAGTAATACAGAAAAAGAAGCTGAAAAAACAAAAGAAAATTCTAATGAACTAATAGAAATCTCAAATAAACTTATCGATACTCTAAAAGTGCTTAATTAATTTAAGCACTCTTTAGGTTGAACTTCCATTTTTCCAATAAATTCCTTAGAATTAGCATTATTTACAACTAATTTTGCTATTTCATCAGTAATTAAAGCTATATCATGTGTTTTAGAAGCTATTTGTGCATTTTGTTGTGTTTGATAATCAAGTTGATTTATAGCTTTATTTATTTGCTCTATACTTTTTAATTGCTCTTTACTTGAGCTTTCTATATTTTGAATTAAATTCATAGTATTTGTTACATTTTCATTCAATTCTTTATATCCTTCTATCATCATATTTGATATATTTTTCCCTTGATTTGCTTTATCTTTTGCATTTTCTACTATTATTTTTATATTTTTTGCTACATCTAATGAACGGTTTGCAAGAGTTCTTACTTCTTGAGCAACAACAGCAAAACCTTTTCCAGCTTCTCCAGCAGTTGCAGCTTCTACAGCTGCATTTAATGATAAAATATTTGTTTGAAATGCTATTTGATCAATTGCACTAATTGATTGGGTTATTAAATTTACTTGTGTATTTATTTCATCCATTGCCTGTGTTGTTTGATTTGCAAAAATCTCACCCTCTTTTACAGATTCTTTAAGATTTGAAGAATAATCAGCCATTTCTATAATACTTTTTGTATTATTTTTAATATTTAAAGCTATTTCTTCAATTGATGATGCTGTCTGTTCTAAAGATACTGCAGCTTCATTTGAACTCAAGTTTAGTTTATCTACATTTGAAAGAAGAATATTTGAGCTTTTATCTAATGTTAATCCATTTGATTTATTTTCTACTAACATAATAGTTATTGTTTCTTGTAGTTTATTAATTCCACTAAATACTCGTTCAAAATCATTTGATATTGAATTTGTACTAAGTTTATTCAAATAATTATAATTAGAATAGTCATTTAAAGTACTAATTATTTGTTCTATTACATTTTTTAAATTATCCACTAAAATATTTATAGTTTTAGCTATGTAATTCAACTTTTCATTTGAAGTATTAACATGAAAAATTTTATCACCAATTAATCCATTAGTTATTTTTTCACAAACTAACATCAGTTCACCATAAATCATAAATTCTTCGTTATTTTTTCTATTCAGTAAAGAAAAGATTGAATCTAATTTATTTTTTATTTCTTTATTTTTCTCTTTTACTTCAAAATTTATATCTGGTAAATAATTTATATCATTTTTTAAATATTTTTCTATATTATCCAATGCCATTAAAATATTTTGATTATCTTTTTTTTTACTAAAAAACATTTTACACTCTCATTTCATATTTAAATAAAGTTTAGTAGCAATATCTATTTCTTCTTGAGTTGGTTTTACTCTAACAGAAATATATCTTTTTCTTCCATCAACTGTTTTTGAAGGATAAACAGTTGCATTTACCCAATAAAACTCCCCTTGTTTAGTTTTATTTTTCACTATTCCTTTCCAAATATTTCCATTATTTATTGTTTTCCATAAATCTCCAAACGCATCTTTTGGCATATCAGAGTGTCTAACTAAATTATGAGGTTTTCCAATTAGTTCCTCTCTTGAAAAACCAGCAATTTTACAAAAATCAGCATTTGCATACAGAATATTGCCTTTTTCGTCTGTTTCTGAGACTATCATTACATCTTTAGTTAATATAATTTCCTTGTTCATAAATAACCTTTTATAATATAAAATTAATAAGTAAAATAAATACTCTTATTCTACTTTAGAGTTTATTAATAGAAACTTATAAGTGTTTGTAAAAAATTATTATTTATTACTATAATACCCATAAAAAACTTATAGGTGTTTATCTTGTTTGAAGAAAATCCAGAGCTCTTTTTAGATGAAATTGTAAAAAATGTAAAGAAAGAGAGAATTCAAAGAAAAATTAGTCAATTAAAATTAGCAAATATTTTAGATTTTTCTTCTCCAAATTATATTGCAAAGATTGAAACAAGAAAACATGGTTCAAGTTATAATTTAATACATTTATGTAAAATTGCAAAAGCTTTTGATATCGAAGTTGTTGAATTATTACCACAAAAAAAGAAAAAAAGTTAAACTACTTTTACTACAATAAACCAAAAATGCTTAAATTTATTAAGCACTTTTAGTTTTAAATCATTATTCATTTGTTACTAAAATAGTACATCCTTCTTCTGATTGAGGAATGTGAGAAGTTCCTTTAGGATTTATTATGAATGAACCCTCTTTATATTTTTTATTACCATCATTGAAAACTCCTGATATTACAAAAATATGTTCATCAAATAAATTGTGTTCATCAAGAAATGGTAGTTTACTATTTTTTTCAAATTTATATATAGCTGTTAATTTTCCATCATTGTTTTTCCAAAGTATGTATTGGCTCACACCTTTTGTAATTTCTATAGGAGTAATATCATCTAATAAATTTGAGACTATTCCATTGAAGTTTGCTAATTGCATCTTTATCCTTTTATATTTATTTTGTTAACTAATATCTTGTACACAAAGTAATATTAACAAAAATCTATTTATTTGTCAATTAGTTTGTACACAAGATATATTTTGTTATAATTATTCATAAATTTTCAAAGGTAAAATATGAAAAATAAAGAATTTGATTTCTCTAAAATGATTTGCTTTTTATTAAATTCAACATCAAATGCAATGATTAGAGAGTATAGACCTCATTTGGAAGAATTTCAACTAACTTATCCTCAATATTTGGTGATGATGACACTTTGGAACAATGACAATATACTAATAAAAGATATAAGCAAAGAGACATTTTTTGATTCTGCTACACTAACGCCTATTTTAAAAAGATTAGAAGAAAAGTCTTATATTATTAGAACTCAATCATTATATGATGAACGAGGGAAAATAATAAAATTAACAAAAGAAGGAAAAGATTTGAAAGATAAAACAGCCCATATTTTCAAAAATATGGAGTGTAAAATTGAACTAAGTAACGAAGAACAAGAAGATATTATTAAAATTTGTAACAAAATACTATCTAAATTAGGTAACTAAAATTTAATTATTTTTTGTTAATGCAGAATCAGTAATTAAGTTCTTAACACAAGTTTCAATCATAGAATAAACATTTTTAAAATCTTCAAAATCTCTAAAGTAGTATGGGTCAGGAATACAAGCTCCTTCATATCCAAAGTCTCCAAGTTTTAGAGGATTTTTACAACCTAAATTCTTCAAATCTTTTAAGTTATTATCATCAAGTGCAACAACTAAATCAAACTTTTGAAAATCATCTTTTTTTACTTGTCTTGCTTTTTGTTTTGATATATCAACACCATTTAACAATGCAACTTTTATTGAGTTTTCACAAGGAGCTTCACCAATATGCCAAGAGCCAGTTCCAGCACTATCTACTAAAATATCAAGTTGTTTTTTGTTTATATATTCTTGTGCAATACCATGAGCTAAAGGAGAACGACAAATATTTCCTAAACATACAAATAAAATTGATTTTTTCATCTTTTGTATTTTTTTAAAAGTATAGATTTATCAATTATTGCATAAATAAATCCAATTGCTAATCCAATAAAGTGAGCATACCAAGCAATAGGAAGTCCAATAAGTAAAGGAGCAACAGAGATTAATAAAATCCAAGTTATAATTCCACTTCTTTGAACTTTATCAAAATATGCAACATATCCTAAAATAGCACAAATTGCTCCACTTGCTCCTACTAAATTTACAGTAATATCTAAAAAAAAGATATATAAAAATGAGAAAAGAGAAGTTAAAACTCCTGTTATTAAATATAATAAAACAAAAGCTTTTGTACCTCTTGATCTTTCTACATAATTACCAAATTGCCAAAGTACAAACATATTCATAGCTAAGTGAGCGATTCCACCGTGAGAAAAGATAGAAGTTAGTGGTTGCCAATAAAAACCACCAATTAAAAAGTATAAATTTAATCCAAATAATAAACTTCCTTGTTGTACATTTATTTGGATTAAATAAAATAAAACTGTAATTATAATAATTACATTTGTTGCTGTAAAATCTTTTTTACTAAAGTTTAGCATCTATTAAACTAAAGCCTCTTTTAAAACATCTTCTATTGTATCAACAGCTTTTATTTCCATTGCATTTTTTACTTCATCTGGAATTTCATCCAAATCTCTATCAAAATTTTTTCTAGGAACTAAAGCTTTTTTCATTTTTGCTTTATATGCTGCAATTAGTTTCTCTTTTAATCCACCAATTGGTAAAACTTTACCTGAAAGTGTAAGTTCTCCTGTCATTGCAACATCTGCTTTTATAGCTTTATCACTTAAAATTGAAGCTATTGCAAGTGCCATAGTTATACCTGCACTTGGTCCATCTTTTGGTGTTGCACCTTCTGGAATATGTAAGTGAATATCATATCTTTTATATATTTCACTACAATCAAGTTTTTCATTTTCCTCTTCTTCTTTTACAGATTTAGGAATAATTTTTTCATCAATTTTTAGAACTTTATTATCTATTAAAACTTTTACAACAGAATATGAAATTCTTGAAGACTCTTTCATTACATCACCAAGATTTCCTGTAACAGTAAGATTTCCTTTTCCTTTTAGCTTAATTGCTTCGATTTTTAAAACATCCCCACCAACTGCTGTCCAAGCCAATCCATTTGCAATTCCAATAGAGTTTTTCTTTTCTGCTGGATCAATTTCAAAAATTGGATTATCTAAATAAGCTTTTAAATCTTTTGTTCCAATAGTTACTTTTTCTATTGTTGGGTCATTTAAAATTTGTTTTACAACTTTTCTAAATAGTTTTGAGAAAACTCGTCTTAAATTTCTTACCCCAGCTTCTCTTGTATATTTTGATATGATTAATTCAATAGTTGCTTTATTGATACTTACTTCACTTTTTTGAAGTCCGTGTTTTTCTAACTCTTGAGGAATCAAATAATCTTTTGCAATATGATACTTTTCTTCTGGAGTATAAGAAGATATTTCTATAAATTCCATTCTATCTCTTAAAGGTGCTGGAATTCTTCTAGCATCATTTGCTGTTGACACAAATATAACTTGAGATAAATCAACTGGGAAGTTTAAATATAAATCTCTAAATTCATGGTTTTGTTCTGGGTCTAAAATCTCTAACATTACAGCTGTTGGATCACCTCTGTGATTAGAGCCAAGTTTATCAATCTCATCTAAAACCATAACTGGATTCATTTTTTTTGCATCAATTAATCCTTTGATTAATCTTCCTGGCATTGCTCCAACATAAGTTCTTCTATGACCTCTTAACTCGTTTACATCTTCCATTCCACCTAAAGCTACTCTTATTAAAGGTCGTTTTAGTGCTTGAGAAATAGAGTTTGCTAAAGAAGTTTTACCAACTCCTGGAGGTCCTACAAAACATAAAACAGTACCTTTAGATTTTAAATCTTCTAAATTTCTTTGTTCAAGTAGTTGTTTTACTGCAAAATATTCACTAATTCTCTCTTTTGCTTTAATTAATGAATAATGATCTTTATTTAGTTGTTCTTCTACATTCTTTACAGAAATCTTTTCGTTTGCATATTCTCCAAAAGGAATATCTAAAACTTGTTCTACATAAGTTTGAAGTAAAGAAGCATCAGGAGAATCAGGGTTCATTCTGCTTAATTTTTCAAGTTGTTTTTTTGTCTCTTTATAAGCTTCTTTTGACATAAACTCTTTTTTGGCTTTCAATCTCTTTTTATAAGATTTTATCTCTATTTCTTTTTGATTATCTGTTCCAAGTTCTTTTTGAATAGCTTTTATTTGCTCTTTTAAAAAATAATCTTTGTGTGTTTTTTCTATTTTTGAGTTTACTTTTTGAGTAATCTCTTTTTGGATTTTAAATGATTCTATCTCTTTTTTAATAACTTCTATAATATCAAATAATCTTTGTTCAATATTTGTTTGAGAAAATAGTTTATAAGCTTCTTCTTTTTTTACTTTTAAAACTGAAGATATCAAATCTGCAATTCTTACAGGATCATCATTTTCTTCTATAGTTTTTACTAAATCAGCAGGAAATTTAATATTCAATTTTGATAATTTTTTTACATTTTCTATCAATACTTCAATTACAGATTTTATATTCTCTTCATTTGCTTCTTCATTTTTTAAAGTATCAACATTTACAAATAGTGGTTGTTCATTTGCAAAATCTAAAATTTTTCCTTTAGTTAAACCTTGGAAAAGTACTTTTATTTTACCATCAGGTAAAGATACTTTTCTCATAATGTTTCCTACAACTCCAACATCATAAAAAGAGTCTTTTTCTCTTTTACCCTCTTTTGCTGGCTTTGAAACTGTAACCATAACTAGTTTATTATGGTCTATTGCATATTCAACAGCTTTTACATTTTGCTCATTACTTAAAAATAAAGGAGCAATCATAAAAGGGTATAAAAATATATCATCTTCAATAATTAGTGGTATAGTTTGTGGAAATTCTTCATAATTTTTTAATTCCATATTTTAATTTAACTCCTAAAATTTATAAATCGTATTAAATTTTTATTCGAAAAGAGCTCTATAAAATGGTACTTTTACAGGTTCAATTTCAGAACTATCAACCCAAGAACCTTTTACTTTTTCTTCATAGAACTCTGTTCCAAGCGGTTTGTCTCTTCTTGTATAAAGTTCAGATATTTCTTGGTCAAAACTAGCTTTTGACATATATAATCTTGAATTTATAGTGTCAACTAAAGGCATGTATGGTGAGTTTTTATATTTTTCTTTAAACTCTTGGATTTGACTTAAAGTATCATCTATTAGTTGTTGATCTCTAAATTGATATTTAAATCCTAAAAAATTCGCTTTGATTTTTAAATATCTTGCATAATCAATATCTTTGCTTAATCCAAATTTTTTAATATATTCATCTAAATAAAAATTTGCTAAAGCATACTCTTCTTCTTCAATATGCGCATTTACTAAAATCATTATTGCTGTTGGAATATAAGGTGAATTTCTATGTTCACTCTCTAATGATGTATATGTATCATCAGCTTCATCTAAATCTCCATATGCTATTTGCTTCATCATCTTGTTATACCAATAAAGTGCTGGTTTATTATATTCCTGCTCACTTTTTGAAGAACAACCTGTAAATACAAAAGTAGCACAAGTAACTAATAACAAACCCTTTAGCTTCAAACTTTTTATCATTCTAATATCCTTTATCATAAAAAACACATTTTATCTAATTACAGCTTAGGAATTATCTGCTATAATAAATCAAACTAGTTCAAGAAAGGAATATAGATGAAACTTACACTAATAGGTAATGGTATTATGGCTCAAGCACTGGCTAAAGGACTTATAAAAAAGTACGAAGTTGAGATGATTGGAAGAGATATTGAGAAATTAAAACTTATACAGGAAAAAATACCTCAAATAACAATAAAACAATTGGAAGATCAAGAAGATATCACAGATAAAATTGTTATATTTTGCGTAAAACCTTATGCTTTAGAGAGTGTTTCTGTAAGACTTATTGGAAGTGCGAACATATTATTATCTATTTTAGCTGGAACAAAACTTGATTTTTTAAAAAAGCAGATAAAAGCAACTCACTATATCAGAACTATGCCAAATATTGCAGCAAGTGTGCATAACTCTATGACAACAATAACTGGTGATGTTGAATCAAAAGCTGTTGCTATGGAGATTTTTTCTTGTATTGGAGAAGCTCTTTGGGTAAATACAGAAACTCAACTTGATATTGCAAGTGCAATTACAGGTTCTGGTCCTGCATTTTTAGCATTAATCGCTGAAAGTTTAGCGGATGGAGCAGTAAAAGCTGGATTAGAAAGACATCTAAGTGCTCATTTAGTTCAAGGATTATTTAGTGGAACTGCTTCACTTTTAAGACATTCACATCCAGCAGTTATAAAAGATTCTGTTATGAGTCCAGGTGGAACAACAGCAGCAGGATTTGCTCAACTTGAAGAAGCTGGAGTAAGAAGTGCTATGATAAAAGCGGTCGAAAGCTCTTTTAACAAAGCATTAAAACTTGCAGAAAAATAGTTTTACTTTAATTGAAACATTAGTTAGTATCACTCTTTTGCTTATCGTAATAATTGGGTTTAAATACTCAACTTATTATGATGAAAATTCTTCAAAAAACTTTATGTTGCTAAATAATTTAGAAAATCTATTTGATACAAAAAATTATGGAAGTTTTCAAAACTCAGCTAAAACTTTACAACTTATAAAAAATAAAGAAATTGTTGAAAATATAACTGTTACAAAATATCAATTTGAAAATGAAAATATAAAGCTTTTTAAGTATGAAAAATAGTTTTTCTCTTCTTGAAATAATCATAACTTTGATAATCTCTTCAATAGTTATAATATATTCGACACTTTTTACAAAAGAATTGAGTTTAGAAAATAGATATAATCAAGAGTTAGAAATTGATAAAATAAATTTTTTAGCAACAAAAGTTTTTATAGAAAAAAACAAATACAATATTTCAAATCTACAATTTTCAAATGGTAATTTATATTTTGAAAATAATCTTTTATTAAAAGATGTAAAAGAGTTTAATATTACAAAAACTTCAAAACAAATATCTGTTTATATAAATTTTAAAGATAAGATTATTCAAACTTGGGAATTTAGTTTATGAAAAAAGCTTATACACTTTTGATTACTATTGTACTAATCTCTACTTTTTCATATTTAGGTGTTTTGATTTTAGAGACAAAAGCCTTAAAAAATCAAAATTTATCAAACCAATATTTATATATTCAAGCAAAAAATCATCTAAATTTTTTTGAAGATTTTGTAAAGAATTATGATTTAAAAGATATAACTCACCTTCAAATTGAAGATGAATTATTTGATATTTATGCGACTAAACTTATTGATTCAAATGTTATAGATATTTTTGTAAAAGCAAAATATTATGATATTTCAATCCATAAACAAATTACTAAAGAATAACTTCTAAAACTTTCATTGCAAGTTTTAAAGCTTTACTTCTATGAGAAAACTTTTTTTTAACTCCTTCGTCTAATTCACCTAATGTTTTATCATATCCATTTGGAATAAACATAGGATCATATCCAAAGCCATTTGTTCCTATTTCTTTGTTTAAAACTTCACCATACATCCAACCATGAACTGTATAAATTTCATTTTTATAAACTATTGCAATACAAGCTGTATAAAAAGCAGGAGTTTTTTCTAAACCTAATTTATTTAATTCAGCTTTTAATTTTTCGTTATTTTCTTTATCACTTGCATTAAGTCCTGCATATCTAGCACTATAAACTCCTGGAGCATTTCCTAAAACTGGTACACTAATTCCTGAATCATCTGAAATCACAACAACATCACCAAAATTAATTTTTTGAAGTTCATCATAGATTGTTTGTGCTTTTTTTATAGCGTTACCTTTAAAAGTATCTTTATCTTCATCAATTTCAATTTTTCCTAAAATTTCACTAAATGCTACTATTTCATCATTTGGAAGAAGTCTTTCGAACTCTTTTATTTTTCCCTTATTTGCTGAGGCTAAAACGATTTTCAATCTTTGTCCTTTTTATACTAGTTATTATCGAATTTTTTATATAATAAACCAAAATTATAATATATTTAGGATTATTAATGATTAAATCTGTAATGCCTTTGAGTTTTATCATAGCCCTTAGATTCTTTGGACTTTTTATTGTATTACCAGTTATTTCTGTATATGCTTTATCTTTAGATGGTGCAAATGCAACTTTAGTTGGTATCGTTGTTGGTGGTTATGCTTTAACACAAGTTGTTTTTCAAGTTCCTTTTGGAGTAATGAGTGATAAATTAGGAAGAAAAGGTACAATCATCACTGGACTTTTACTTTTTGCAATTGGTTCTCTTATTTGCGCTATTGCAACTGATATTTATACTTTGATGCTAGGTCGACTTTTGCAAGGTTCTGGTGCTATTGGAGCAGTTGTAACTGCTATGATAAGTGATTTAGTAAAAGAACACGAAAGATCAAAAGCTATGGCTTTAATGGGTTCTTTTATAGGACTTGCTTTTGCAATAGCAATGTTAGCTGGACCATTAATTGGTGGGTTTATAGGTGTTCCAGTTTTATTTTATATTACAATGTTTTTAGCTCTTATTTCTATTTACATTTTAGTAAAAAAAGTTCCAAATCCTCCAATAATAACTCATACATATAATGACAAATTAAGATTATCAGATGTTTTAGGAAATACAAATATAAATAGAATGAATATCACAAACTTTTTACAAAAAGCTTTGATGACATTTGCATTTTTGGTAATTCCTATTATCTTGACAAAAACTTATGGTTGGGAGAAAAAAGAGCTTTGGTATGTTTATCTTCCTGCTATGATATTTGGACTTTTATCAATGGCACCTGCTGCTATTATTGCAGAAAAAAAGGGTAAATTCAAAGAGATTTTAGCTCTTGGAATTTTATTTTTTATAATTTCATATTTAGTTATAGGATTTAGTTCTAGTTCAGTTGTTTTTGTAATTGGTGTAGTTATATTCTTTATTGGTTTTAATATGCACGAACCAATTATGCAATCACTTGCTTCAAAATTTGCAAAAGTACACCAAAGAGGAAGTGTTTTAGGAGTATTTAATTCATTTGGATATTTAGGAACATTTATTGGTGGACTTTTAGGTGGAATTATGCTTGATAACCTTAATTTATCAACATTTTCTATTATTATCGCTGTTATTTGTGTTTTATGGGGAATTTTAATTTTAACTATGCCAAATCCATCAAAAACAAAATCTGTTTATTTAAATTTAGATGAATACAAACTTGAAAATAGTGGAAAACTAAATCAAAATGATGCAATCGATGAGTGGTATATAAATAATACAGAAAATATTATAGCTATAAAATATGATGGTGAAAAGATTAATGAAGAAGAGATAAGAGCTCTTTTAAAGTGATAAAATATGCTTAAATCAAAACTTTTATATATAATTTTATCTATTTTTTCTCTTACGTTTTTTGTATGGGATTTTTGGATAAATTTTGAAAAGATGAAAGAAGACACCGTCTCTTCATCTTTACTAAAAACAAAAACTACTTCAATTTATCTACAAGAGAATCTAAAAAAATTTTTAGAAGATAAAACAAACCCTGAAATTTTATCTATTATAAATCAAACTTTTAATAGTGATTTTAAAAGTATTAAAGTTGATAATAGTACATTTGAAATAAAAGAAGAAGATTTAATAAAAGCTTCGAATGACTTGGATAAAAATCAACTTTGGGAAGTTACAAATGCTACTATAGATGAAACGCTTGGAAGATTTGTAGTTATTACTCAAAGTGATGATTTCGAAAAAGAGTTATTAACTTTAAATGGTTCTATTCCAAATGAAGATAATAAATCTATCGTTCCAAGTCAAGATATATATACTTTTTTACCAAATAAAAATTTCAAAAATCAAAATAGCCTTACAATAAAATTTAAAGCAACAAATCAATTTGAAAAAGTTGTAGATACACAAGTAACAATATATTTTGACAAAACTTTAGCACAAGTTTCTAATGATAATGTAGATTATACAACTCCATTATGGTTTAAAGAGTTAGTTCCAATATATCTTGAAGAACAAGCAAATGACATAAGTAATAGTTGGAAATCAAATGCTACAATCTATGTAAATACAAACATAGAAAAAATATATTTTGAACTTTATGAAAAAGCAAAAGAGAAGTTTTTTGATAATCTTTTATGGTTTTTTGTAACTATTTTAGGATTGTTTGGTTTTAGATTTTTATATAAAGTTTTAGTTAAATAGGTTGAACCTATTTAACTAATCTTTGAAATAAAATATCTTCTAAATTTCTACTTGAATCTACTACTAAAAGAATATAAACTTTTTGATTTTCTATTTTAAATATAATTCTCCACCTCTTATAGATAATCTCTCTATATTTAAAAATTCCTATTTGTTGAAGTTCTGGAACTACTCTTTTTCTTTTTGGAAAATAGTACAAACTTTCGCATTCATTTTTTATACCAAAAAATATTTCTTTTGCAATGGAAATACTATCTAATTTAATATATTCAATAACCAATTCTAAATCATCTTTGGCACTTTTTGTCCATAAAACTTCAAAACTTTTCATAAGTTTTACTCAAATAATCTTTTTTCTAATTTTTCAAATATATCTTCTTGATTTATAACATCGCCACTTTCTATATCATTCTCACTTTGGACAATTAGTTTTAACAAATTGATTGAATTTTGCATATTCTCATAAGATTTTATATCTTGAATTACGACTTTAGCTTCACCATTTTGAGTTATGATTATCGCTCTTTTATTTTCATTTGCTTCATTTATAACTTCTGCTGTTTTTGATTTTAGATAAGAGATCGGTTTTATATCACTACTTAAATTCATTTTTAATCCTTTGATTATTTGTAGTATTGTACTAAATTTAGTTTTTATTTGGTATTAAAATTTATAGACTACAACAATATTTTGTAAAGAATTTTCACTTTTTTTAAGTTTCTTTTACTTTTCTTTTCCGAAAGAAAAGTAACGATAAGCCCGAAAAAGTGAAAGTATGCATTCCCAAGTCGAACTTGGGAACAAAGCAAAGTAAGAAGAAAGCAAAAACCATTAAAACCCTTGTTCATTTAAGATTTTATAATTATCACAACCATCTTGATTTCCACCATCACAAGCCTTATCAAACCACTCTTTAGCTTTTTTGTAATCTTGTTTTACTGCAGAATTTCCTCTTTGATAAAAAGTTCCCAATAAAAATTGTCCTGATGAATTTCCTAAATTTGCAGATTTTTCGCACCATTCAAAAGCTTTTTGGTTATCTGATTTAACAAACCATCCTATCCTATATTGTATACATAGTTCTTTTTGTGCTTCACTATTTCCTTGATTTCCAGCCTTTATAATCCAATCAAAAGCTTCTTTATATCTACTATCTGCAAAATATAAACTTCCAATCTTATATTGAATATCTTTATCTTCAATATTTTCTGTGCTTTGTAATTTTAATATTTCTTTTTGATTTTTTGTTGCACAAGATGTTAGTGTAAATATTAAAAATACGCATAAAATCAAATTTTTCATTTTTTATTTTCATTTTTTTCTAAATTTTAAGCTAAACTTTTTAGTTCAGCTTCTATTTTTTCAAGTCTAGTTTTTACTTCTTCTAATGCTTTTTTATTCTCTTCTATTACATTTGCAGGAGCATTTGCTACAAATCTTTCATTTGATAACATACCATTTAGTTTATCAAACTCTTTTTGAGCTTTTTCTTGTTGTTTAGTTAATTTATCAATGATTGGTTTCATATCAATTTCACTTGTTGGAAGATATACTTCTAAGTTATTTGAAACGTCAGTGATGCTGTTTTCAACTTTCGCATCTACAAACTCTACATCTTCAACTTTTGCAAGTTTTTCAATAAATGGTTTTGCAACAGTTATATCAATCGATTTATCAAGTTTGATATATGCTTTTGCAATTTTTGAGTTACCCATATCAATGATAACTTTAGCACGTCTTATTGCAGTAATTGCTTCTTCGATAATAGAGAACATCTCTTCTATTTTTTCATCTTTTTTTACATCTTTAGGAAAATTCATAATCATCAAAGATTCACCCTCTTCTAAAGAAGTTCCACTTAATTTGTGATATAAATAATCACTAATAAACGGCATAAATGGAGAAACCATTTTTAAAGTCTCTTTAAATATGCTGCCTAGTTCAACTATACTATCTTTACTAGCTTTTGAGTACTCTATTCCCCAATCGCAGAACTCAGTCCATACAAATCTATATAATACTGAAGCTGCTTCATTGAATTTGTAAGTTTCTAAACTATTTCTTACCTCATCAATAGCATCACTTAGTCTGCTTTGCATATAAAGTCCAAGAGGAGATTTGATTTCAATATCTTTTAAATCAGGGAAAGTATCAACATTTAGTGCCAAGAAATTAGAAGCATTATAAAGTTTATTTGTAAAGTTTCTAAATTGCTCTAAGTTTTTAGCCCCTAGTTTAATATCTCTTCCTTGAACTGCTAAATAAGCAAGAGTAAATCTAATAATATCAGCACTATGTTCTTCAACCATATCAAGTGGATCGATTACATTTCCTTTTGATTTAGACATTTTTGCACCATGTTCATCACGTACAAGTGCATGCATATAAATATCTTTAAATGGTAATTCACCTCTAAAGTGTTCACCCATCATCATCATACGAGCAACCCAGAAGAACATAATATCAAAACCAGTAATTAGTAAAGAGTTTGGATAAAAATCTTTTAAATCTGATTCATTAAATGTTCCATTCATTTGTCCATTATTTCCCCAACCTAGTGGTGAAAATGCCCAAAGAGCAGATGAGAACCAAGTATCAAGAACATCTGGGTCCTGAGTAAAGTTTTTAGATGCACATTTTGGACAAGAGTGAGGAACATCTGCTTTATCAGCCCATTGATGTCCACAATCATCACAATAAAATACTGGAATTCTATGTCCCCACCAAAGTTGTCTTGAAATACACCAATCTCTTAACTCATCCATCCAAGCTCTATAAGAGTTTAACCAATGACTTGGGTGGAATTTTGCTTCTCCCGCGTAAGTTTTTTCAATTGATTTTGCTGCTACTTCTTTTCTTACAAACCATTGTTTAGAGATATATGGTTCAACGATATTTTTACATCTATAACAATGCCCTACTTGATGAACATGCTCTTCGATTTTTACTATAAATCCTTCATCTTGAAGTTTTTTTACAATCAAAGGTCTTGCTTCTAATCTTTCAAGTCCAGCAAACTCTCCACAATAGTCATTTAAAATACCTTTTTCATCAAAACAAGTAATAAACTCTAAATCGTGACGTTTACCTACTTCGTAGTCATTTTGGTCATGAGCTGGTGTTACTTTTACAACACCTGTTCCAAATTCCATATCAACATGTTCATCTGTAATTACTTTGATTTTTCGTGTTGTTAAAGGAAGTACAACTTCTTTTCCAACTATTGAAGCATACCTAACATCTTCTGGATGAACCATAATAGCTGTATCTCCAAAGTATGTTTCAGGTCTTGTTGTTGCAACTGTTACATATCCGCTTCCATCTGCAAAATGATAGTTCATATGATAAAATTTACCTTGAACTTCATCATGTTCAACTTCAATATCTGATAACGCACCATCATGTGTACACCAGTTAACCATATAGTTATTTTGAACAATCATTCCTTCGTTGTACAGATGAACAAAAGCCTCTTTAACTGCTTCTTTAAGTCCTTCATCCATAGTAAATCTCTCTCTACTCCAAGCTGGACTTACTCCTAATTTTCTCATTTGATGAACGATTGTACCACCTGAAAACTCTTTCCATTTCCAAACTCTTTCTAGGAATTTTTCACGTCCTAGTTCTTCTTTTGTAGTACCTTCAGCTAAAAGTTGTTTTTCAACAACGTTTTGTGTTGCAATTCCTGCGTGGTCAGTTCCTGGTTGCCAAAGAGTTTTAAATCCATCCATTCTTTTGTATCTTGTGATTATGTCTTGTAGAGTGAATGTAAGTGCATGACCAATATGTAAGCTACCTGTTACATTTGGTGGAGGCATCATAATAGCGAAGTTTTTTCCTTCTTCTTGAATAGATTTATTTCCATCTATTTCAAAATATCCTCTGCTTTCCCAAATTTTATAAAATTTATCTTCTACCTTTGATGGTTCGTATTTTTCGCTCATTAAAAATCCTATAATTTTTTGAAATAAGTTAGATTATATCTAGTTTTTACTTATAGATAGCGGTAGGATTTTTTGGAGGAAATAGAGTTAAAAACTCTATTTATAATTTTGTAGTTTTTATATCAAAAGTTTTATATAACTTTCTAATTAAAACCATAAGAAATAAACCATCTAACATACTTGCGATGATAAATGAAAAGTATTCATTTTGAGATATAAGTCCATAGTTATATGAAAGCATTGCAATTGCAACCATGAAAGTTAATGGCATTGAATCACTAAGAGCAAAAAGCATAGTTTGTTTAAATTTTAAATAATTATAAAAAACTAAATATGAACTAATTAATCTAATAGTTATAATTGCACACATAATAAAAATAGCATGATGTAGAATATCTAGAGTTACCATATCAAGTTTTACAGTTGAACCTGTATAGATAAAAAATATTGGTGCAAAGAAACCATATCCAAAAGACTCTATTTTTTCTAATAATTCATGTTTTTGGTTAAAAAACATCTTAAAAAATAGTCCAGTTGTAAATGCTCCTAAAACAACATCAATTTTTAGTATTAACATAATTGAAACAAAAATTAATAATAAAGATAAAGAAAATCTTATGTCTTGGTCATGTTTATCATCTTGATTTTCTGGGATAATAAAATTTCTTATCTCAGGAAACCACCAAAAAAGAACATATGAAACTCTTAAAAGTAAAATAATAGCTACAATAACTAATGCAATAGTTAAAATTGAGTAGAAGAAATTACTTGTAAAGCCATATTCTGTCCAACCGCTAAATAAAGTTAAGGCTAAAATACTAATAATTTCTCCAACAACCCCAATTGATAAAGCAAGATTTAGCCAAGGTTGTTCTTTTCCATACTCTTTTAAAAGCATCATTATCATACCCAAAGAGAAAATTGGAAGAGCTACAAAATAAGTAAGTCCTAAACCAAACAACCAACAAACAAGTCCAGAAATTGTGTACAATAAAATAAAATATAATATTACATTTACAGCTAAAGTTGCTTTTATAATTTTTACAAGCTTAAAGTTTATCTCAAGTCCTGCTAGAAACATCAAATATACAAATCCAAATTTAGCAACTAATTTTAAAGTTTCATCACTGTAAATTAAACCCAAATATCCACAAAGTAATCCCAATGTTATCTCTATAACAACAACTGGTGTTTTTATCATTTTTGAGATAATCGGAGCTGCCATAATTATCATACATACTGTTATTATTAAAATAATTTTTTCCATTTTCTACCTAAAAAAATATTTATATTCTATTATAATTGACTTAAAGTTAAGAATCCTCTTCTTCATTTATAGCCATTCCTGCTTCTTTTAAAAAGGGACTTGCTACAAATGTCATCTTTTTTATTTTGTCATATTTTGCATAAGATAAATACAAAATATCTTTTGCACGTGTCACTGCAACATAAAAAAGCCTTCGTTCTTCTTCTAAACTTCCACCTTTACTCATAAGTTTTCTATTTGGAAATCTTCCATCCATTAAATCTATTACATAAACTTCTTTAAACTCTAAACCTTTACTTGCGTGAATAGAAAGTAGATTTACTCCCTCACCTTCACTCATTTCACTTCCACCTAAAATCATAGAGTTTATAAACTTCGATAAATCATTAAAATTTCTTGCTAGATTTTTTAAAAGCATCGCTTTTCTATTTATTTTGGCTAGTGCTTTTGTTTTTTGAATATCGTTTATTGTTCCATCTTTTTGTGTTGCTCTTTTTGTTGCTAAAAAATCTTTTAATTTTGAATATGCCATCGAAGAAGATATACTTGCAACTAATGTTTCAGGAATTTTTGTTCTTCTTAAATGTTTTAAAAGTAAATAAATATCATAAAGATATTTTCCACCATCAACGCTTAATTTTGGATGTTTTAATATAGGATTACTTAAAAATGTCTCTTCAAAGTTACAATCTTTAAATTTTGAAATTGAACCTAACTCTATAAAATCATCAAAAAGTCCTAATTGTTGATTTTTTACTTTTGTTTCATAAGGATTTGAGATATCAATTCTAGGTTGAAATAATCCTCTTATAATATCTCCATCACCAAGTTTAATTAAAGCATCAAAAATATCTTTTGCAATAGCTTTTCCTATTCCTTTTCCATGTTCAACTATATGAATAAATGCCATCATATCATTGTGAGAAACTTGCATCACTAAAATATCAAGGATAAATTTTACTTCAACCGAGTCAAAAAAACTCATTCCACCTTTTCTTTTAGCAGCAATTCCAAATTCTCTTAAATTTGCTTCTATTCCATCTGCACTTGAGTTGTTTCTATATATTATTGCTATTTCACTATGAGGTGTTTGACTTTTAGAAATAAGTTCTGAAATATACTCATATTGTGAAAAAAGTTCATTAAAAGCTAAAAGTTTTGGTTTATAAATATCTTCTTTTCTTACAACTTCCAATTTTTTTTCATAAACTCTTTCATTAAACTCTATAACTTTTGTTGCTAAATCCAAAATAGGTTTTGTTGAACGATAATTTTTTCTTAAAGTAAAAACATTTGCATCTTTGTATCTTGTTGAAAATGTAGAAATTATTCCTATATCAGAACCATTAAAAGCATAAATACTTTGATCATAATCTCCAACACAAAAAAGTGATTTTGGTCTAAAAGAGTCAAGAAGTCTTCCTTGAAGAGGATTTGTATCTTGGTACTCATCAACAAGTATCTCTTTAAAATCAAAATCTTTCTCTTTTAAGATTTTAAGCATAGTTGTAAGTAAATCATCAAAATTTACATAACCATATTTTGTTTTTAGTTCGTTAAATTCATCAACAACATCTTCATAAATTAAAGTGTATATTTCATGAGAAGAGTTTTTTGATACTATCCAAGAAGCAAAATCTTCTCCATCATTTGAATTTAAGTATAAAGAGTACATATCATATAAATATCCACCATCATAAGGAGAAACTTCATCACTTCTATCAAAAAAAACTCTTTTTTCATATATTGATTTGAAAAGTGTTTTTAGTTCATTTGGTTGTTTTAAAGTAATATTTACATTTAGTTCTTTTAGGAGTTTATAAGAAACAGAGTGAAAAGTTCCTGCCATAATCTCTTTTGCTATATCTTTTCCAAAAAATTTTGCAACTCTATTTATCATCTCTGCTGCTGCTTTATTTGTGAAAGTTAAAAGTAAAATCTCTTTTGGATGTATTCCACTATTTAATAAATAAGCAATTCTTCCAACAATTGTTGAAGTTTTTCCTGTTCCTGCACTTGCAATTATAAGATTAAATCCTTGGTGGCAAGTTGCTGCTTGTAATTGTTCTTGATTTAAATTTGATAAAGGCATAAAAATTATTCGTTTGTGTGTTTAAAAAGTGAAATCATTTGGGAATAGTAACATAAAAGGGGTTAAAAAGACAGAAAAGAAAAAAGGACGCCTAGGGGAAGCGTCCTTTTACACAAGGAAACATAAAAAATTATCTATTTAAGAAATCTCATCTTAAAATACTCATATGAATAAGTTGCTCAATTACTTATCCATAAAAAAATTATAGTAACTCACGATTAACTAAAATTCAACCATAAATTAATGAAGAGTTAATTATGCCACTTTTTCTCTTTTTCAAGTAATATAGCTATATATTTACTAGACCAAACAGCTAAAAGTATCACAAAAATAGTAGCTGTAAGATTTATAAAGAAAACATAATCAAGCCCAAAATTTGTACTAATAGAAGAAAAAATTCTAAGTAACACAACAAATTGCATAACAATAAATATAAAAGTTGCAAATTTATTTGCGATGATTACTTTGCCAGAATGTCCTAAAATAACTCTTGTTCCAAAACCAAGAAGCAATGTTACAAAATATCCTAAAGCTAAAGTATGAATAACTGCTTTTTCAAAATAAAAATTTGGAGCAACAAATGCAAATATACTTTCAGTTATAGAAATAAGTAAAGCAACAACTATCCAATAAAGTCCAAGGTATAAAACCCAAACAATAGAAGGAACTTTAAATAATGGTAATTTCCATCTTATCAACTCTTTTGTTATTACATATAAAAGTGGAATATCAGCAATAAGATTTAATTTTGCATTTTCAAAAAACAATAAAAAAACTTTTAAAACTAATAATAAAAAGATTGTTTGAACTATTTTAGGGCTTTTATTTATTACATAATTTGGAACTTTTGCTGTTGTAAAAAAAGGAATCATTCTTTGAGCAATAGTAAAAATAATCATAAATAAGAAAAGATAAAATCCACTATTAATCGAAAGTTTTGAGAAAAAATATGAATTTATAAAATCTAAATTTGAAACCAAAAACACAAAGTGAGAAATAAGTCCTACAAAAAAAGATATTAAAACCCATTTAGTATCTTCTTTTACTTTAATAACACTTTTTTTGTGAATATTATAAAGGAGATTAAAACTAAGAATTTGTGCAATTAAAAGTAAAACTTGAAAAACAATAGTGATTTTAGAATAAAAGATTAAACTTAAAAATATTCCTAAGCTTGAAATAAAATATATATAAAATAGTCGCATATAATCTTTTGAAGCAATTTCACTTTGCATCAAAAATTTTGGGAAAACAACAAATAAAAAGCCTAAAAAGAACTGAATAAAAACAACAAATACCAAACTATAAGCATGATATACAAGTAATGGTGCTTGAACATTTAAAAGATTTGAATAAATCAAAATAAATAGCATCATAAAAAGAGCAAAAAATAAAACACCATTTACAAAAAAAGGTTGATGTGGCTGTGAGGTAAATTTTTTGTACCAAGAAAGCATAAATTCTCCTAAATTTTTTATTTGATTTTAGCTATTATAACCAAGAATAACATTGATTCAAAACAAGAAAATAAGGATATATATGAATTCTTCAAAGATAAAAGAACTATTAGAAAATCAGCAAATTATAATATATTTTATAGCTATTGGTATTAGTATATTAATTACTTTTTTTATTCCAAATACATCATATTTTGAAACAGCAATCAATCCAGCTTTAGCACTAATGCTATTTGTAACTTTTTTACAAGTTCCTATATCAGAGCTAACTTCTGCATTTAAAAATATTAAATTTATTTTTGCTTTGCTTTTTTCAAATTTTATTATTATTCCGATTATTGTTTTTGGTCTTATACAATTTTTACCAGATAATCCACTTTTAAAATTGGGAGTTTTGTTTGTTTTATTAACTCCTTGTATTGATTATGTTGTTACATTTTCACATCTAGGAAAAGCAAATGCAAAACTTCTTCTTAGCTCAACTCCGATTTTATTGATAGTTCAAATGGCATTATTGCCAATTTATCTAAACATCTTTTTAGGAGAAAAGGCTTCTTTGCTTGTAGAAATTTCACCATTTATTGAAGCTTTTATTTTTTTGATTTTAATTCCATTTTCTCTTGCAACTATATTTCAAATTTGGTCTAAAAAAAGTAATCTTGGAGAAGAAATCGTAGATGTATTTAATATTTTACCTGTTCCATCAACTGCTTTAGTTTTATTTATTGTTATTTTGGCTGTTGTTCCACGATTAAGTTTAGCAATAAATGATATTTTATATGTTATTCCTATTTATGTCGCATTTGCAATTCTTGCTCCAATGATTGGATTAAGTGTAGGAAAACTATTTAAATTAAAAAAAGAGGAAAAAGTTTCAATAGCTTTTAGTTCAGGAACTCGAAACTCTTTAGTTATTTTACCTTTAGCATTAGCAGTGCCAAATGCTTTGCCAATACTTCCAGCAGTTATTGTTACTCAAACATTTATAGAATTAATAGCTGAGATAATTTATATTCGTATTTTTACAAAATTAGATAAAAAAGCAATTTCAACTAAATAGTTGAATTGCTTTTTTTAATTTATTTATTAAGATTATTGTAAGCTTTACAAGCTTCATCAAATTTCATATCGCAAGCTCTTCTAAAATACTCTTTTGCATTGGCACTATTTTTTGCAAAAAATTTACCATCACTGTACATAATTCCAAGATTATAACAAGCTGATGCATTTCCTAAATCACAAGCTTTTATATATAAGTTTGCAGCTTTTAAGGGTGCTTTTTCAACTCCATCTTCATTTTGGTATTTTACAGCTAGGTTATAACAAGCTTTTGCATGATTCAAATCACAAGCTTTTGTTAAAAATTCAACCGCTTTAAAAGTGTGTCTTTCAACTCCATCACCAGTTTCATACATAGTTCCAAGATTATAACAAGCTGCATTAATTCCTTCATTACAAAGTTTTTCATATAGTTCAACAGCTTTAAAAGAGTCTTTTACTTCTTGTGCATTTTCATACATATAAGCCAAATTGTAACAAGCATTTGTATGTCCTAAATCACAAGCTTTTGAAAAAAGTTGTACTGCTTTTGGATAATTTTTCGCAATTTTATCACCTTTGTAATACATAAGTCCTAGATTATAACAACCAGAACTTGCACCTTCATTACAACTGTTTTGAAAAATATTTGCAGCTTCTAAAACATTTCCTTTTTCTAACTCTTCAAATCCATCATTTACAACTGAAGCATTTAACGTTAAAAATCCTAAACTCAATAAAAGCATCATTTTAAATAAATTTTTGAACATAATTTCTCCTTTATAAAAAATTATTATTGTACATATTATAACTATTTTTGGTTAATCGAAAGAAAAAAAGAAGAATATGGAAGTTTAAAGCCACAAAAGTGGCTTTAAAAATTAGTGACAACTTCCACAACAAGAAGTTGATGTAGCACCTTTTGCAGCTTCTAAAACTGCATCATAATCTGGTTCAGCTGTAATTTCTGGAACTATTTCTTTATAAACTATTTTTCCAGAAGCATTTATGATAAATACTGCTCGTGCTGTAAGTCCTGCCAATGCCCCATTTGCTTGTAAAACACCATAAGATTTAGCAAAAGCTTTTGCTCTAAAATCTGAACCAACTTTTAAGTTTTCTATTCCTTCAGTTGTACAAAATCTTTTCATAGCAAATGGTAAATCCATAGATACTACAATAACCTCAGCATTTTCAATTTTTGCAGCTTCACTATTAAATCTTCTAGTTTCAGTTGCACAAACACCTGTATCTAAAGAAGGAACAACTACAATAACTTGAGCTTTTCCATTTTGTCCACCAATAGTAATATCACTTAAATCTTGTCCTACAACTGTAACAACTGGAGCAATATCACCAACATTTAATTCTGTACCATTTAAAGTTACTTCAAGTTCACCTTTAAATTTTACTGTTGCCATTTATAAATCCTTTATTAATATATTTTTGAAATTATAGTGAAATCGGATAAAAATACTCTTATTCTAAATCAAGATATTTTTTATTTTATCCTTATGCAATTTTCTTCTAAAATTATTTTATTTTCACTTAAAAGTTTTGTTAAAGATGCTTTAAAAGATTTTTTACTTATTCCAAAAACTTCTTTTATATCTTCTGCTTCACTTTTATATGTAAAATTCAGTTTTCCACCATTTTTTTCTAAAACTTCAAAAACTTTATCATCTACTATTTTTTGACCTATTTTTTGTAAAGAAATATCAAGTTTATTGTCTTCTCTCACATTTTTTACATAGGCTCTTTTTCTATCACCAATTTTTAAGTTTTCAAAAACTTCGCTATGGAAAATCATACCTTCATAACGATTATTTACAATTACTTTATAACCTAATGGTGTTTTAGAATAAAGGATTATTTCTACTTCATCATTTTTTTCTAAGTTTCTTATTTTTTTTAATAAATCATATTTTTCAGAAGCTATAAGTCTATTTGTTTTTTCATCTAATTGTAATTGTAAAACTTTATAAGAACCAACATTAAAACTACTTTTTTGTCTATTTTTTGGAACTAAAATATCTTTTGGCAAACCAATATCAACAAACGCTCCAAATTTTGCAGTATCTACAACTTTTAAAAAGGCAAATTCATGTAGATATAAATATGGTTTTAGAGTAGTTGCTACAAGTCTATCTTCACTATCTGTATAAATAAACACATCTAACAAACTATCAACTAACATTGATTTTTCAACATAAGCATTTGGCAATAAAACTTCTGTTTCATCGCCACTTATCAAATATATTCCTGGTTCACTTACTCTATTTACTTTTAAAGTATTTATTTTTCCTATTTCTATTTTTTCATTCATTTTGGTCTTTCCGATTTTATTTTTTATTTTTTTAATTTCAAAAGTTTTACAACTCCTAAAATCACAACTGCTACCATAATAATACTTGCACCTGAACTAATATCATAAAGATATGAAACAACAAGTCCAATAATAGTGAATATTGTAGCTAAAATAGCACTAATTATCATCATATTTGAAAGTCTACTTGCAAAAGTTTCTGCTAAATAAGTTGGAATTGTAAGAAGTGCAATAACAAGTATAAGTCCAACTGCTTTAATTGCAGCAACAACACAAAGTGCTGATAAAATCAATATTAAAGTATAAAAAAACTCTACGTTTATTCCTCTAAGACTTGCAAATTCACTATCATATGAAACTGCAAGTATTTGTTTATAAAAAAACACAACAATAGCAATTATAAAAACATCTAAAAGAGTCATATAAATAATATCTTGATGTGAAACTGCAATAATACTTCCAAACAAATAACTCATTAAATCTACATTATAGCCAGGAGTTAAATCCACAAAAATAATTCCTATTGCCATACCACTTGCCCACATCATACCAATAATTGCATCTATTCTTGTTCTATTTTTTAAAGTTATAAAAGCTATTAAAATAGCTGTAATCACTGCAAAAATTGTTGCTCCTAAAAGTACAGGAATTCCTAAATAAATAGCAAGTCCAATTCCACCATAAGAGCTATGAGCTATTCCACCTGTTAGAAATGTAACTTTATTTACAACTACAAGAGAACCTATAATTCCTGCAGCAATAGAGATTAAAATCCCTGATATCAAAGCATTTTGAATAAAATCATATTGTAAAATTTCAAACATTATATTTTTACCTTTAGTGAGTATGATTACAACAAATTTGAGTTTTACCTAAAGCCGAAAGAAGTTCAACTTCGCATAGGTGTTCATTTTGTGTTGTTAAATTTTTTTGAATATTTTCTAAAGAGTGATAAACTATATTTTTATTTATATGTGCTACATTTTTAGCATAATTTAATAAAACTGAAATATCATGACTCACAACAACAACACATATTTGTTTATTTAACTCTTGCAATAAATCATATATCTCTTGTTGTCCTTTTACATCTATACTTGCTGTTGGTTCATCTAAAAGCATAATTTTTGGATTAGAGCAAAGTGCTCGTGCTATAAAAACTCTTTGTCTTTGTCCTCCACTTAAATCTCCAATTTTAGAGTTTGCATATGCACTCATTCCAACTTGTTCCAAAGATAATTTGGCACAAGCAATATCCTCTTTTGAATAACCAAATATTTTTCTTTTTGAACTTGTATGTCCCATCAAAACAATCTCAAGTGCAGTTATGGGAAAATCCATATTTAAGTTTGTATTTTGAGGAACATATCCCATTTGGTTTGTTTTAATATTTTTTATTATTGTTCCACTTTGAGGTTCTAATAAACCTAAAATGAGTTTTAAAAGAGTTGATTTTCCACCACCATTTGGTCCAATAATAGCTAGAAAATCATCACTTTTGATAGATAAATTTATATTTTCTAATACATTTGTTTTTTGATATTTAAAAGATAGATTACTTATATTTATTAATTCCACTAAAAACCTCTATTTGCAACTTTGTTGCAATTTTATCTAAATGTGGATTAATCTTTCTAGATTTCACCTTTTATATATGAATAAACCATTCCTAAATATTCGTGAAATGCCAACTCAACTTTTTTGATATTTGTTGCATTAAAATATGAAGTTGGATAAGTGCTTGTAAAAAATTTATGATTTGTAGGACTAGCAATTATATTTAAATCTTCTTTTTCAAACAACATAACAGCTCTTTTCATGTGACTTGCTGTTGTTACAAGAATAAGTTTTTGATTTCCTACTATTTTTTTAGATTCGATTGCTTCTTCTTTTGTATCTTTTGGAGTATCAAGTGTGATAATATCTGCTTCATTTACTCCTAAACTTATTGCTAATTTTTTTTGCATTTGAGCATGAGAATTTACATCATCAAAACTATAACCAGAAACTATTAATTTTGAATTTTCTAAGTTTTTATAATGTCTTATACCTTCGATAAGCCTATTTATAGCTGTCGTATTTAATTCAGATGTTATAGGAAAATTGTCATTTGTTTTATGTCCATTTCCTAAAACTAAAATATATTTTATATCTTTTGGTGTCTCTTTTAGTGCTGGATAAGCATTTTCAAGAGGAGATATAATCATATTTGAAATAGTTTGATTCGATAAAAGGGCAAACCACAAAAATCCTAAAACTAAAAATATTTTTGCTTTTTTATATGAGTTTTTTAGTAAAAAAAACAGAGCTAAAAAAAGTAAAATAATTCCTATTGGAACGGGAAGTAAAAAAGCTGAAATAATCTTTTTTAGTAGAAACATATAATATCCTAACTCTATTTTTATAGTCTTGAAAATTTAAATTATCTTCAAATATTTTAGATACTAATATAAACTTTATAAAAAATAAATTAACTCATATAATAGTTATTCTTAAAATTAAAATTATATTAATATTATCAGTAATATAATACCTTTTGAAGATAATTTAAAGGGAATAAAAAGGAGGAAGAAATTAATGTCATTAAATGATTTAGAATTAGAACAAATTGCAAAAATTAAAAATATAAATTGTAATAATATACTAAAAAACAGGCTATATTCTTTGGGAATCACAAAAGGTGCTTTAATAAAAGTAGAGAAAAAAACACTTACAAATAGTACATTAAAAATCAATATTAATGATTCAAAAATAGCAATAAGGGCAAATGAAGCGTCTCAAATCGAGGTGGAGTATGAAAAATAACGTCATTAAAATAGCTTTAGTAGGACAACCAAATGTTGGTAAGTCTATGCTTATTAACTCTATTTCAGGTGCAAAGCTAAAAGTTGGTAATTTTCCAGGAGTTACTGTTTCTAAAGAAGAAGTATTTTTTAAATATAAAAATTATGAATTTCAAATTATTGATTTACCTGGTTCTTATTCATTAAACAACTATTCAATCGAAGAAAAAATTACAAAAGACTTTTTATATAACTCAACTTATGATCTTATTTTAAATGTTGTTGATTCGACAAATTTACAAAGAAATCTTTTATTAACAACTGAACTTTTATTGTTAAATAAAAAAATGATATTAGCATTAAATATGATAGATGAAGCAAATCAAGAATTAATTGAAATAGATGATGTTGAACTTGGTTCAATATTAGGAAGACCATGCGTAAAGACAAGCGCTTCAAAAAAAATTGGTATTCAAGCTCTTTTAGATGAAATTATTAATCAATATGAAAACGAAAAAATATTATCGAAGCTTATTTTTTCAAATCCAATAGAAACTGAAATAAAATCAATTACTCAAATTTTTGAAGATTTTAATTTTGAAACAGATTTAACATATAGAGAAGTTGCTATTAAACTTTTACAAGAAGATAAAAAAACATTCGAATTATTACATAGTCAACCAATTTGGCTTAAACTTCAAGATACATTAAATAATTCATTTGAGCATTTATACTTACACTATCAAACAAAAAATATTAATGATATTTTTAATGATGAAAAATTTGCATTTGTAAAAGGTGCTATTACAAAAACTGTTCATCAAAAAAATAAAAAAGATATTACACTTACAGAAAAAATAGATTCACTTTTAATTCATAAATTTTTTGGTTTACCTATATTTTTTCTTTTGATGTGGACACTTTTTCAATTAACATTTGTATTAGGAAATATTCCTATGGATATTATTGATAGCTTTTTTGCACAGTTAATTGACCAAACAAAAGAGATATTAGGAGATAATCAAATCTCTTCTATCATAGGAGATGGTATTATTGCTGGAGTAGGAGCTGTAGTTTTATTTTTACCAAATATCATCATACTTTTTTTTGGTATTGCATTATTAGAAACAACAGGTTATATGAGTAGAGTTGCATATTTATTAGATGGTTTTTTTCATAAATTTGGATTACATGGAAAATCATTTATTCCTTTGATTACTGGTTTTGGTTGTTCAGTACCAGCTTATATGGCAGCAAGAACTTTAAAAAATGAAAGAGATAGATTGCTAACTCTTTTTATTATAGGATTTATGTCTTGTGGAGCAAGACTTCCAATTTATGTACTTTTTATAGGAGCATTTTTTAGCCAATATAACGAAGGAAATGTACTATTTTTAATCTATATTTGTGGAGCATTTATTGGATTAATTAGTGCAAAAATCTTAAAAGTTGTTGTTTTTAAAGGAGAAGAAGAACCTTTTGTTATGGAAATTCCAAAATATCGATTACCTTCTTTGAAACTTATTTGGTTTACAGTTTATAATCAAGCTATGATGTATTTAAAAAAAGCAGGAACATTTATATTAGCTGCATCTATACTAATTTGGGTTGCGAGTAATTATCCAAAACATGAAGATGTTGAAGAAATGTATCAGCAAAAAATTGAATTAGCTACAACAGATGAAGAAAAAACTAATTTGGAGAATGAATTAAGTTTATACAATCTTGAAAATTCATATCTTGGATATGTTGGAAAGTTTTCTGAACCATTATTTAGACCTTTAGGTTTTGATTGGAAAATGTCTGTTGCTCTTGAAACAGGACTTGCAGCAAAAGAAGTAGTAGTTTCAACATTATCAATACTTTATGGATTAGGTGATGATGCAGATGAAACTTCGAGTACATTAATTGAAAAAATACGAAATAACATACCTTTTGCATCTGCTGTATCATTTATTGTTTTTGTTATGATATATCTTCCTTGTTTGGCCGCAACAATGGTATTTGTTAGGGAAGCTGGTAAATGGAAATATTTATTATATTTATTTGTATTTACAACATCGACAGCTTGGCTTCTGTCATTTATCGCATACAATGTAACAAGTTTTTTTGTAAGTTAAGCTTCTTTGCTTAACTTACATATATTTTTATTTTATAATATCTTTAATAGCTTCAATAAATTCTTCACTATCATTAACACAACTACAAACTTTATACTCTTTTATTCCTATTTCATGGGCTATTTCTTTATATTCAATATCAAGCTCAAAAACTGTTTCAGAGTTATCAACAATAAATGATAATGGATAAATAATCACATTTTCATTTTTAAAATTTTTTAGCATATTTTCAAGTGATGGTTCTAACCACTTTAAAGGTCCAACTTTAGACTGATATGCTAAATTTATAGATTTAAAATTTTTTCCTCTTTTTTGTAATTCTTCACTTAAAATTTTTACATGCTCATTCATCTGTTTTTCATAAGGATCACCTGCATTAACTATTTTTTGAGGAAGTCCATGAGCTGAAAACACAAGATTGTAAGAAGTTTCATCTTCTACATTATTTAAAATTTCATTTACAATACACTGATTAAATTTATCATTTTTATAAAAAGTTTCTATAGAACTTATACTAAAACTATTTTTTGCAAATTTTATAAAATCTTCCAAAGATGATTTTGTTGTTGTTGTAGAATATTGAGGATATAAAGGAAGTAATAAAACTTCTTTTATTCCATCTTTTTTCATTTGAGATATTATCTCTTTGGCAAAAGGTGGAGTATATCTCATAACTTGATAAGTTTTATAATTTTCTATTTTATCATTACATTTATTTATCAATTGTTCTGTCAAAGGATTAATTGGAGAATGATTTCCAATTTTTTCGTAGTTTTTCCAAGCACTTTCTAATCTTGAATTAGTAATAAAACTAGCCACCATCTTTCTAATAAAAGCATTTTTAATTGTCAAAATATTTTCATCATTAAACATATTTGTCAAAAACATTTTTAATTCACTTTTATCTCTAGCTCCACCCATATTTAATAACACTAAAGCTTTTTTATTTTCTTGCATCAGTTTCCAACCTTATAATTTTATCGCTACACCATTTTGCCATATCCAAATCATGAGTTACAAGCAAAATAGCGCTATCTTCTAAAAAAGTAATTAATAATTTCATCACATCATAAGCTATTATATTGTCCAAAGCAGATGTTGGTTCATCTATTAAAAGTAACTTTGGTTTCATTAATATTGCTCTTAAAATAGAACATCTTTGAAGCTGTCCACCACTTAACTGATATGAATATTTATCTAAAATATCTTTTGATAAGTTAAGTTTTTTTAATAAACTATCCAACTCAGTTGTAAAATCTCTTTGTACAACATCTTTTATTTGTTCTATTATTTTATATGTTGGATGAAAAGAATTAAATGGATCTTGAAATATCATAGATACATCTAATTTATCTATAGTTCCTTTTATTGGTTTTAAACTTCCAATAATTAATTCAAAAAGTGTAGTTTTTCCACTTCCACTTTTCCCAAAAATCGTCACTAACTGACCTTTTTGTAATTTTAAAGAAAAATCTTTATAAATAGGATTCTCTTTTTTATAATAAAAAGTTAAATCATTTATGTCTAACACTAAATCTTTATCCAAATTTTTTGCCTTTAACTTAAATATTAAGAGTATTACTATATTAAAAATATGCTTTATTTTCCGTTTTATGGAACTTTTTTTAACTTCACAAATTTTGCACAATTTTAAGTGAAAATTTTACGATTAAGAAAAAATTATTAAGCTTAAAAATATAAAAAAAAAGCTAGAATTTTTCTCTTAAATTTCAAAGGAGAAAAAAATGAAAAAAATCGTTCTTACAACTTTAGCAGTTGCTGCTTTTGCTTTTGCAGATGCTCCAGCGGCTTACGCAACATGTAAAACATGTCACGGTGCAAAAGGTGAAATCAATATAACTACAAAAAGTGCTTCTCACGTTCCAGCTAATTTAACAAAAGCTGAAATTGAAAAAGCATTACATGGTTATAAAGATGGAACTTATGGTGGACCTATGAAAGCGTTAATGAAAGGTCAAGTTGCTAAATTATCTGATGCAGACATCAAGGCTTTAGCTGACTATATGGGTAAATAATTTTATTTTCTTAAAAGAGTAGAAATATTTCTACTCTTTTTTTTGTTTCTCTTCTTTTGCTTCTTTTTCCTCTTTTATTTTTTGTTCTTTTCTAATAGCATCATTTAAATCATCAACGCTATCATATAAAGGATTATTCAACATTCTATCTGCATCATCAAACTGACCAGTTTTTGCAGCCCAAACAAATAATAGAAGAAGCCCAGCAGATATTATTATCCCAACTATTAACATAAATAAAAGCGTGTCGTTTATCATAAAATATTATTTTCCTTTATTTCATTTTGATTCTAAGAGAGTTTAATACTACTATTAAAGAACTTAAACTCATTGAAAGTGCAGCAATAAGCGGTATTACAAAACCTGCCATTGCTAAAGGTACAGTCGTTGCATTATAAAGTAATGAAAAAGCTAAATTTTGTTTGATATGTTTATATGTTTTATTTGAAATAACAAAAGCCTCTTTTAAATATTTTAAAGTTGAATTTAATAAAACTACATCAGAAACTGCTAAAGATATATCAGCAGAATTTCCCATAGCAATAGCTACATCACTACTACTTAAAGCTACACTATCATTTACACCATCACCAACCATAACAACAACTTTATTTTGTTTTTTTAGCTCTTTTATAAAATCTGCTTTTGAAACTGGAGTTTGATGTGATAAATATTTTTTTATACCTAACTCTTTTGCAATTCTTGAAGCAACTTGTTCATTATCACCTGTTAGCATTATTACTTCAATATTCTTATTTTGTAGATAATTTATTAACTCTTTTGAACCATCTTTTATCTCATCTTCAAGTTCAAATGTGGCAATTACTCTTTTATTGATAGCAAATAAATAGACAGTTCTTGAAGAATCAAATTTATAATAAATTCCAAATTCTCTAAGAAGCTCTACATTTCCACCAAGAATTTCAAACTCTTTATCATCAACATTTTTATATGTTGCACTCATTCCTTTTGCTTCAATATTTTTTACATTTTCAAGTTTTTTTAACTCTAAATTATAATTTTTTTCTAAATATCTTTTAATAGAAAGACTTACTGGATGAGTTGAACTATCTATTAGTGAATACAAAAGATTTAATTTATGAATATTATCATCTAAAATTCTTGCTTTTACGACATTTAATTCACCTTTTGTTAAAGTTCCCGTTTTATCAAAAACTACACTAGAAGCAACAGCTAAAGTTTCTATAAACTTTGCTTCTTTGAAAAGTAAACCTTTTTTAGCAAGTTCTGAAATACCAACTAAACTTGCCATTGGAGTTGCAAGAGCCAATGCACAAGGACAAGCAATAACAATAACAGAAACAGCAACTATAAAAGATCTTTCAAATTGATTTGTCCCTTCATAAATAAAACCTAAATCTAAACCAAAAAAATACCAAACTAAAAAAGTAGCAAAGGCAAGAGACAAAATAGTAGCACTAAATCCTCTTGAAATTTTATTTGCTTTAATCTGAATAGAAGGTTTTGAATTTAAAGAGTCTTCAAGTAAAGAAACTATAGAAGAAAAAGTTGAATTTTTAAAGTTTTTTGTTACTTCAAAATGTATCAAAGAATCTAAATTTATAGTTCCACTAAAAACAGCATCTCCAACTTTTTTATATACAGGAATAGATTCTCCTGTGATTGTTGATTCATCAAAAGAACCATTTCCAGAGATTACTTTTCCATCTACAGGAACTTTATCTCCTGCTTTTATCTCTACAATATCACCAATATTTACACTATTTAAAGCTACAACTTTTTTTTCATTTCCATTTATAATAACTGCTTCTAAAGGCAAAGTTGATTTTATTTTATCTAAAGTATCAACAGCTGATTTTTTACCAATAACTTCTAAATATTTTCCAACTAAAACAAAAGTAATAATCATCGCAACAGAATCAAAATAACTATCTCCTTTTGCTCCAAGCAAAATAGTTAAAGAGTAAATATAACTCAATGTTGCTCCAGTAGAAACAGCTAAATCCATAGTTACCATTTTATTTTTTAGACCGTAATACGCACCTTTATAAAAAACCCAACCACTATAAAATAAAACAGGTGTTGAAAGAATAAACTCTCCTAAATGAATCATCTGCATAACTTCAGGAGTAATTCCCGTAAAAAATCCTGTATATTTTGCAACACTTAACATCATAATATTCATAGTACAAACAACGGCAACCATAATACGTACAAAATAGTCTTGTTTTGCTTTTGAGGCCGCAATATCAGCAACACTTGAATCATAAGCATAAGCGTTATAACCAATAGATCTAATTTTTAGAATTATTTGAGATAACTTCAATATGTCATCATCCCAAATAATTCTTGCTTTATTTGTCGTAAAATTAATATTTGCTTCAACAATACCTTTTGTATCAAAAAGAATTTTTTCATTTAACCAAACACATGCAGCACAATGAATACCCTCTATAATTAAATCAATTTGATTAAAACCTTCTTTTGTTTTACTTACATAGTTGTCATAAAAATTTAAAGAATCAAATTTAGTGATGTCGTCATTAAAAACTTCTATTGGTGGAGCTATTGTTTTATTTCCAAGTTTTTCGTAAAAAGATTCCAATCCATCACTTTTTAATAAATGATAAACACCTTGGCATCCTTTACAACAAAAATTCAAATCATTGTCTTTTATCATTATATTTCTATCAAATTCTAAATGACAATGATTACATTTTATTTTTGACAAGATAGCTCCTATGAATTGTGATTGTTTTGATAGATTTTTACTTAAATATCAAGTTATTTTTTGTATTATATCTTAATAACTTTGCAGGGATACTTAATGATAAATAATATTTCTATATTGAAAAATATGTCTATTTTATATGTTGAAGATGAAAAAGACTTACGAGAAGTTACTCACGAAATACTAAAATCTTTTACAAAGAACCAATATATTGCTGAAAATGGACAAGAAGGTCTAGAATTATTTAAAAAATACGAAAAAAATATTGATTTAATCGTTACAGATATCAATATGCCAATTCTAAATGGTTTAGAAATGGCAAAAGAGATAAAAAACATAAATCCAAATATCCCTATCATAATCACAACAGCATTCTCAAATAAAGAGTATTTGCTTGAAAGTATAGATATTGGAATTGATAAATATGTTCTAAAACCTATTGATATTGCAAAACTTTTACAAGCAATGTCTCAATCTATAATATATTACGAATTAAAAGAGTTATTTGTAGATAAACTAACAAATCTTCCAAACAGAAATAAATTAAAAAAAGATTTAACTCAAACAGATGATGTACTAATGGCATTTTTTGATATAGATGGTTTTTTAACGTTAAATGATTTATTTGGAGAAGAAATTGGTGATGGAATTTTAGTTGAGTTATCTTACAAATTAAAAGAACATTTCCCTGCTAATGAATACTCTGTTTATAAATTAGATGTTGATAAGTTTGTAGTTGTAGCAGTAAATAGTGGGAAGAGCGTAGAAGAATTTTATAAATATACAAAATCTTTTATTAGTAAAATAGAAAATCAATCATTTTTAGTAAATGAAAATGAAATTGATATCAACCTTACAGTTGGTGTTTCACATGCAAATGGAGCATTAGCATATAAATATGCTCAAAGAACAATAACTTATGCAAGAACAAAACTTAGAAAGATTATGATTTATAATGACTCATTTAATATTCATCAATCATTTGAAAATAATATAAAATGGTTAAAACAACTAAAGAATGGCTTTAAAGAAAATAGATTTCAAGCCTATTTTCAGCCAATAGTTGATACTCAAACAAAAGAGATTTATAAGTATGAAGCGCTAATTAGATATATAGATGAAAATGGAAATGAAGTTGGTCCTTATAATTTCCTTGACATTGCAAAAAAGACAAAACAGTATCCAAATATCATAAAAGTTATTCTAAAAGATGCCTTAAAATTAATAAAAGAAAAAAATAAAAAAGTATCTATAAATATCTCATATGCTGACATTTCAAATAGAAATACTACAAAATACATATATGATTTTTTAACAGAGCAAAGTGTTGAGCATACAAAACTTTTGAGTTTTGAAATTTTAGAATCTGAAGAAATCGTAGATTTTGAAGAGGTTTCAAAATTTATTTCAGAAGTTAAAAAATTTGAATGTATAGTTGGAATAGATGATTTTGGTGCTGGATATTCAAATTTTCATCTATTATCAAAACTAAAAATTAGTTTTATTAAAATTGATGGTTCATTAATCCAAAATATTCATAATTCTAAAGATTTAGAAATTATTGTAAGAACAATTTCAAATATTGCAAAAGAGTTCAATGTTAAAACAGTAGCTGAGTTTGTAGCAAATGAGGAAATTTATAATAAAGTAAAAGAGTTAAATATAGATTATTCTCAAGGTTTTTACTTTGATAAACCTATAAGTTATGACAGTATCAAATAATTAATTAAGCCAGTTTGATACTATTTTTTCTTTATCAAAAAGTTTGGCTTTAACTCTTGCGATATTTGCAATAGAAACTAGCTCATTTGAAGCACTTTCTAAGTTGTCATTTACTATAAAATAATCATACTCATCAAAAAATTCAATCTCTTTTTTGGCATTTTTTACTCTTTTTTCAATAACTTCTAAACTATCACTATTTCTATTATTTAATCTTTCTTCTAAAACTTTTAATGATGGAGTTGTAATAAAAACTGAAGTCACAGAATCATTCATTTTTTTTCTTACTAAATGGTGCCCTTGAACATCTATATCAAAGATTACTAATTTACCTTCATTTAAAGCTTTAATTATTGGTTTTAAAGATGTTCCATAATAATTATCATGAACTTTTGCATATTCTAAGAAATTACCTTTTTTTATATCTTCTTCAAACTCTTCTTTAGAAACAAAAAAATAATCAACACCATTTACTTCACCAACTCTAGGTTCTCTTGTAGTTGTTGATATCGAAAAATAGTAATCAGAAATATTTTTATAAACTTCTTTTAATAAAGTAGATTTTCCACAACCGCTTGGTCCTGAAATGATTAAAATTGCACCTTTTTTATCATTCATCTATTTATATCCCTTAAACTCACTCTTAAATCTATAGTTTGACCACTTGCAATTTTATCTATAATAGTTTGATCAAATTTCTCTAATAAAGGTCTTAATTCATCAATTCCATACTTACTTAATACTAAATTATAAGTTTTCATAGGTTCATTTTTTAAATCGAATTCATATTCTTTAACTTCTTCTAAAGCATCATCAATAATAGAAGAGATATCTTTCCAATCACGTTTTTCTAAAGTTATACCGTTATAAATTTCATCTTCATGTAAAATATCATTTATTTTATTTAATTCAGAAGAGTCTAAAACACCACCAGCATTTAATTTTGATAAACTTACAATACTTTCGTCATCTTCTTCATATTCATTTTGAACAGCTTTTTCAGGAGCTTTTGAAATACTTTCAGTTAAACCTTCTTCTAAATAATCAATAACTGGTAATATATCGATATCATCTTCAGGAGCGTATTCAAAAACTTCTTCTTTATAAGGTTCTTTTTGTGTTAAATCTTCTTTTATATAAGTTATTTGCTCAATAAGTAAAGTTTCTAATTTTGTAGGTAAAAATGGTCTTGGAATGATAAAATCTCTTAATCTTTCCATAGGTAATTCCTCAGAAGAAATAGCACCTATTCTTTTACAAAAGTTTTTTATTTTATTAAATTTACTATCAACAAAATTTTGATCAATTACAATTAAATCATAATTTCTATTTACTTTATTGTTTTTTTGAATTGTTAAATCAATTTTCATTTTTTTACAAACTAAAGTAAATATATGCTCTATAATTGGTGTTTCGCAAACTAATAGTAAATTCATCTCATATCCTTTAGTTCCAAATTATCCAATTTATAAACTTTATCACATCTTAAAGCTAATTCATTTTCATGAGTAACCAAAATCAATCCTGCATTATTCTTTTTAATATAATTAAACAAAGTATTCATAACAACATTTGCTGTATCTTTGTCTAAATTTCCAGTTGGTTCATCAGCAAATATTATTTTTGGCTTTTTTGTTAAAACTCTTGCTATTGATAATCTTTGCTGTTGACCACCACTCAATTCACCAACACCTTGATTTATAACATGTTCAATATTTAACTCTTTTAAAAGATTTTTATCTATCTCTTCACCACTTAAAAATTCAGCAATTTCAAGATTTTCATTTGCACTAAAACCTCGAAATAGATAGTGAGCTTGAAAAATTATTCCAAAATCATCTCTTCTTATTTTTAATAAATCATTTTGTGATAAAGAATATATATCTTTTCTTTGAAAAACAACATTTCCACTTGTTGGCTTTAAAAGGGAAGATAATATATTTAAAAGTGTAGATTTACCACTTCCACTAGTTCCAATTATTGCTATTGATTCTTGCTTTTGAAGTGATAAGTTAATATTTTTGAAGAGTTCATAATCAAACTTATGAGATAAATTTTTAGCTTCCAATAAAAGGCTTCCAATGAGTCCATTTTTATTTTCTAATTCGCTCATTGCAATTCCTTTTATTTTTATATAGTAGTTTTAACTAACTATAAATTATTTACCCATTTGTTTTGCAACTTCTGCTGCAAAGTCTTCTTCTTTTTTCTCAATACCTTCACCAAGTTCAAATCTAATGTATTCAGTAATTGTAATTGATGAATCAACTTCAGCAATAGCTTGCTCAACAGTTTTTTTATCATCCATTACGTAAGGTTGAGATAATAATGCAAATCTTCCATCTAATTGTGTGTTATCTGCAATAAATCTTTCAATTTGTCCAGGAATAATATTTGCCCAAATTTTTTCAGGTTTCCCTTGAGCTTTTAATTCATCTTCAAATCTAGCTTTTGCAGCAGCAATTGCTTCATCTGTTAATTGAGATTTAGAAACAAATTCAGGAATTCTTTTTTGAGGTTTTCCTAATCTTCTTAATTCATCATTTTCAGCTTCAATTTCTGCTCTAATAGCTTTGTTTTCAGATTCAACAAACGCTGGATCTAAATCTTTGTATGAGATAACAGTTGGTTTCATAGCACTTGCATGCATAGCAATATTTCTTAATAATGCAGCAGCTTTATCTTTAACCGCATCATTACAAGTAGCAGCTAAAACAACCCCTACTCTTCCTGTTGCATGAACATAACCATTTACAACTTGTCCTGAAACTAAAGAAAGTTTTCTAGCAACTAAGTTTTCACCAATTGTTGCAATTTTTTCATTTAAATAAGTTTGGAACTCTTCTCCATTAATTTTTGAACTTGCTAAAGTTTGTGCATCAGCAATTCCATTATTTAAAGCATGAGTTGTAATCTCTTTTGTTAAATTAACAAAGTTTTCATTTTTAGCAACGAAATCTGTTTGAGAGTTTAACTCTAATAAAACAGCTTTTGTATTATCACTATTTACTAAAACAGAAATTAATCCTTCAGCAGCAACATTTCCAGCTTTTTTAGCAGCTTTTCCAAGTCCTGCTTCTCTTAAAGCTTGAACTGCTTTATCTAAATCACCATTTGTTTCATTTAGTGCATTTTTGCAGTCCATCATTCCTGCACCAGTCATCTCTCTTAATTCTTTAATTAGTTGTGGAGTAACTCCTGCCATTATGCGTTTTCTCCCTCTTCAGCGAAATTAAATTCTTCACCTTCTGCTACTGCTTCAGCAATTAATTCTTCTTTTTCTTCAGCAGAAATTGGCTCAACTTCTACACCAGTTTCATCAGCTAATGCAGCTTTACCTTCATTCATAGCTGCAGCCATTTCGTTGCAGAATAAGTGAATTGATCTAATAGCATCATCATTTCCAGGAATTGGTAAATCTACAACATCAGGGTCACAATTTGTATCTAAAGGAGCAACAACTGTAATTCCTAATCTTCTAGCTTCTTGAATAGCAATTTTTTCTTTAACAGCATCAAGTACGAACATCATATCTGGTAATTTGTTCATTTCTTTGATACCACCAAGGTATAATTCTAATTTTTCTTCTTTTCTAGTAAGCATTAAAGCTTCTTTTTTAGTTAAAAGGTCTAATTGCCCTTCTTCTCTCATTTTTTTAATAATTTCTAATTTTCTAATTGATTTTTTGATTGTTCCGAAGTTAGTTAACATTCCACCTAACCATCTGTGGTTAACATATGGCATTCCACAAGAAATAGCAGCTTTTTTAATAGTTTCGCTAGCTTGTTTTTTAGTTCCTACGAAAATCATTGTTTGACCTTCAGCAGCTCTGTCTCTAACAACGTTATATGTATATCTGAAATATCTTAACGTTTTTTGTAAATCTATAATATAGATATTTTTTCTAACACCGAAAATGAATTTTTTCATTTTTGGATTCCATCTTCTTGTTTGGTGTCCGAAGTGTACACCACACTCTAATAGGTCTTTCATAGTAACCATGTAATTCTCCTTGAATTATTTTTTGTATTTTTTTGTATGGGTTTAGCCTCTGTGTCCCTTAATAACTACTGTTACAACCCAACCAAGGATTGACACATGTGAGGTTCTAATATAAAATTAGAATAGAGATTATAGCGAAATTTTTTTAATATTTGTTTAATTAATTATTTGAAAAAACTTATCTAATAAAAAATAGCTTTAAATAAATTTATGCTAATATAAAGAAAAAATAGGAGTTTTTATGGAAATAAGTAACAATGTTTCAAATACTTCTTCTATTTATCAAGAGTTGGCTTTAAAAAAAAGTGAGTTATCAAATTTAAATAAAAAAGAGCTTCAAAAATCAAGTTTTGAAAAAAATGATGAAGTTGTTTTAGGTGAGAATTACGATGAAAATGACTATCAAAGAGTTTTAAATAAATTTAAAAATAAAGATAGTGAAGTAAAAACTCATGAACAAACTCATGCTTCTGGTGCGACAATAACTAGTGCAATAAACTATAATTATCAAGTTGGACCTGATGGAAAACTATATGCAATTGGAGGAAGTGTTAGATTTGATACTTCAATTCCAAAAGATCCACAAAGTGCAAAAGTAAAAATGGATCAATTACAAAGTGCTTCAAGTTCTGTTAGTTCATTGAGTGGAGCAGATGCGAGTATTGCTCAAACTGCAAGTTTAAATAAAATGTTATTAGAAAGTATAAAAGAAGGATTCAACTATGACAATCAACAATAACTTAAACGCTATGGTAGCTTCTGAATTACAATTTCAAGATATGGCTACAAATTTAGCAACTGTTGCAAACACTGTTGCCGAACCAGAATTTCAAGAAGTAACTTCTGATTTAATAGATTCTATTGCAGGACAAATACCTCAAATTATTTCATATAGTGCAAATGCACAAAATATTGAACTGCAAGGTGAAATGTTAAATACTCTTTTAAATATAAAGGCTTAAATTTATAAAGATTTATTTTTCTTTATAAATTTTGCTAACTCTTTTAGTTCATTTTCATTAAAAACTTTTATTCCATTTTCTTCTAATAACCTTGTAGTTAATCCTTGTCCTTGAACCAAATTATTAGAAAAAGTTCCATCATAAATCTCTTTATTACCACAAGATGGTGATTTTGACTTTAAAAGTGCCACTAAAATATTTTCATTTTTACATGTATCTAAAGCTTTTTTTGCACCTAATAAAAAATTTATTGTTACATCATTTTGTTCATTATCTAGAATCTTAAATGGTTTTTCATTTTTTACAATCTCAGCAGGATTTCTTGGAATTCCTAATTCTCCTGCAACTTCTGGACAAAAAGAGTAAATTTCATTTTCGCATAAAATATCCATAAAAAGTTCTTTTAAAGAAAATGAAAACTTAGGATTAAATGCAACTGATGAATTTAATCCATCATATCTTACATCTTCTCCTAAAAGGCAAGATGAAACTAATATTTTCATATATTTTCATCTTCTTGTAAATTTAATTTTATATCTTTTAAATCTTTATAAAAAAATGTTGGCAGTTGGATATTACTAAAAGCAGCTTTCATAGATACAAAAATCTTTGGATTTTCTTCTTCAAGTTTTGCTAATAGCTCTTTTGTAGTTGCTCTTGCATGTGGCATTTTTACATCAAATCTAAGTCCTGGACAAGCTTCATCCCCAATTACTCTTATTTCATTTGTATTTGCAAATGCTCTTAGTTGTCTTTCTCGACAAAAGATCAAAGGTCTGATAACTTCTAATCCATTTTCTGCTTTATAAATTGGTGGCATTGTTCTCATCGTACCATTGTAAAAAAAGTTCATAAAAAATGACTCCATTGCATCATCTAAATGATGCCCAAGTGCAACTTTATTGTATCCTTGTTCAAGTGCAGTTGAGTATAAATAACCTCTTCTCATTCTTGAAAAGAAAGAACAAAAAGATGAATTTTTTCGTATTTTTTCTCCTGCAAGTTCAAAAATCTCTGTATTTATTATCTCATGTTCTATGCCATGTTCTTTGCAATGATTACTTAAAAATTCAACTTGTTCTCCCATTCCATATGTAACAGTTACTGCTTTAAATTCAAAATTATATGGAACTACTTTTTTTAATCTATTTAATGAATGAATTAATGTTAAAGAGTCTTTTCCGCCAGAAAAACCAACTAATACTTTATCACCTTCTTTTATTAATCCATATTCTGCATTTGTTCTACCAACGATTGTAGATATTTTTTTACTCAATTCAACCAATATGATTTCCTAATTATTTTTTGCGATTATATCAAAAAAGTTTTAATAAACTATTTTAGATAAAGAATATATAATTTCAGAAAATTTAACGAATAAAAAGATTTAGAATGACAATCGAAGAACAAGAAATATTTTTTAACAAAATTAAAGAGACTATTTTACCATTAGCTATAAATATGCAAGATGAACAAATAAAAAAGATAATCCAAACTGTTGAAGAAACAAATGAAAACCTACCAACTGGTTTTAGCGCCTTTTTGTTTGAACAAATCATTATTCACAAATACAATAGAACAATTAAATAAAGTACAAAATATGAGAAATTTTATAAGCTACGAAAAATCTCTTGAGATTTTAAATAATATTAGACTAAATAATAAAGGTGTTACACAAAAACTTTTTATTATAGATGCTATTGGAAAAGTTTTAGCAAAAGATATAATAGCAAATCATAATAGTCCAGAATTTCCAACTTCAGGAATGGATGGTTACGCAATAAAATATGAAGATATAAATAGTGATTTTTTAGAAATAATAGACAAAAATCCAGCAGGTTTTGTAGTATCTTCAGAAGTTTCAAAAGGAAAATGTATAAAAACATTTACTGGTTCGCTTATGCCAAAAGGAAGTGATACTTTAGTTCCTATTGAAAATGTTCAAGTAATAGATAATAAAATAAAAATTACTCAAGAAGTTCCTTTTTCATTTGCTGTAAGAAATGTAGGAGAAAATTACAAAAAAGATGAAGTTCTGATTAAAGAAGGAACGATTATTGGTTTTGCTGAAATTGGTGTTTTATCATCACTAAATATCTCTTTAGTTGAAGTTTTTGTAAACCCTACTATTGCAGTTGCAAGTACAGGAAGTGAGATTTTAGAACTGGGAGAGACTCAAACAAATGATTCACAAATAAGAAGTTCAAATCATCTAACTTTGGAAGCTTTATTTAAAAGTGCTGGTGCAAATGTACTTCAAATGGGAACAATAAAAGATGATATACAAACTATAACAAACTTTTTTGAAAATGCTTTACAAAAAGCAGATATAGTTGTAACAACAGGTGGTGTTTCAGTTGGAGATTACGATTTTGTACAAGATGTTGTAAAAGATAGATTAAAAGCTGAAGTTTTATTTCATGGAGTTTCTATAAAACCTGGTATGCATATCCTTGTTGCTTTAAAAGATGGAAAAATAATAGTTGCACTTCCAGGTTTTGCTTATTCTTCAACTGTTTGTGCAATACTTTATGTTTTACCTTTGATTTATAGATTGAAAAATTCAAATGAAAAACTACCAATTGTAAAAGCTAAAATAAATTGTGACTTTCCAAAAAAAATGAAAAAAACTATATTTACAGCTTGTAATGTATCTTATGAAAATGGTGAATATATCATAAACTTTGAAGGCAAAAAATCAGGAACAAGTGCAATTTTGACAAATATGCTTGAAAATCCAGCTTTACTTATTCAAAATGAAGATAGTTGCGATATAAAAAATGGTGATTTAGTAGATATTTTATTGCTAAATAATCTTAAATAATGAACAAAAATATATTTTATATATTAATTGTTCTTGCTATGATTTCATGGGGAACTTCTTGGATAAGTACAAAAGTTCTTACAAATTATATTAATGCATATGAGTTAGTATTTCTTAGAATGGGAATTTGTTTTGTTACTATGATTCCTATTATTTACTTTTTAAAACTATCTTTTAAAGTTAAATTAAAATCTTTTATTTTAATTTTAATAGCTTCACTACTTTTAGTTTTATATAGTATTTCTATGTTTTGGGGAGTTGAACATGGAACTGGAAGTTTTGGGGGAGCACTTGTTCCAACATTAATCCCAATAAATACTTTTATTCTATTAGCAATAATAAATAAAAAAACTATAAGTTTAAAACACTCTTTTGCTTTAGTTTTAGGTGCTTTTGGTGTTTTAAATATGCTAAACGTTTGGAATTTTAATTTAAACGAAATACTTTCAAAAGATAATGTATATTTTATTTTGGCTTCACTTTTATGGGCAATTTTAACTATTGTTACAGCAAAAGCTACAAAAATAAATGCTTTTGTTTTTACATTTTACACTTACATAATTTCAACTTTAGTACTTTATATATTTTATATTGATAACTCTTTATTTGGAAGAGTTTATGACTATGATTTTATATTTTGGTTTAACATCTTTGTAATTACCATTTTAAGTACAACATTTGGAACATCAATATATTTTATAGGAGCTACAAAATTAGGTACTAAAGAGGTTTCATCTTTTGTATTTTTAGTTCCAGCTTCAGCTATGGCAACTGGAAGTATATTCTTAGGAGAAAAGATTACTTTAAATATGATTATTGGGACAATCTTTGCAATAATTGCAATTTATATCTTAAATAATTTAAACTTATTTCAGATATTTAAAAAGCAGAAATCTTAAAATCTCTGCTTTTTATTCTTCAACACTTAAATATCTATTTGGTAACTGTTTTTTAGGTTTTACACCAAGTTCTAAAAACTCTTCTGTTCTTCTTATTAAATTACCATTTCCACTACTTAACTTATTCATAGCTCCATCATAAGCTTTTTGAGTTCTAGTAATATTTGTTCCAATATCTTCAATATCACCTACAAAAGCAACAAATTTATCATATAAATCAGCTGCTTTTTTTGAAATCAATTGAGCATTTTCATTTTGATGTTCATTTCGCCAAATATTTTCAATAGTTCTAAGTGTTACATATAAAGTAGAAGGAGAAACTAACATAATATTATTATCAAATGCTAATTTAAAAAGATTATCATCACTTGAAGTACCAAGCAAAAATGCTCCTTCAATAGGAATAAACATTAGTACAAAATCTAAAGTTCTAACACCATCAATATTTTCATAACTTTTTGAACTCAAATCTTTTATATGTGAAGTTATAGATTTAACTAACTCTTTTGAAGCTTGTTGTTTTTCATCTTCATTTTCAGCTTTACTATAATTTATATAAGCATTTAATGATACTTTTGAATCTATAACTATATCTTTATTTGAAGGCAAATGAACTATTACATCAGGTCTTAATCTTTTTCCTTCAGCTGATGTAAAAGAGCCTTGGATTGTATACTCTTTTCCTTCTCTAAGTCCAGTTTGATCTAAAATTGAAGACAAAATCATCTCTCCCCAATCACCTTGAGTTTTATTTTGTCCTTTTAAAGCTTTTGTTAGATTTATAGCATCATTTGAAATCTGATTATTTAGTTCTTTTAGATTTTTTATCTCTGTTAAAAGAGAACTTCTTTGTTTTGTCTCATCATTGTAAATATCATTTACTCTTTTAGAAAAAGAGTCTAACTGCTCTTTAAATGAACTTAAAACAAAAGTTAAATTTGTAGTAGATTTTTTCTCTTTTTCATCAAAAAGTTTATTTGCTAGATTTTCAAACTCTAATTTCATTTGTTGTTTATTATTTTCTAAAAAATTTATTTTTTCTTTTAGATTCTCTTTTTCTACTTTTGATAACTCTTCTAATGTTGATATTTTAAGTAAATATGAGTTTATAATATTTTGATATTTTTGCTTTAAAGAAAAAATAATCGTAAAAAATATCACAAATATTATTAAAAAGATAGCTATTAAAACAAGATAGTCAATAGTTATCATTTTTTAAACTCTTTTGTATGAACATCGTATCCCAACTCTTTAAATCTCTCAATTAGTGGTGGATGAGAGTAATAAAAGAAAATATACAAAGGATGAGATAAAGGAAATGATTTATTTTCATTTGCAAGTTTTAATAAAGCAGTTACTAAATCCTCTTTTGTTGCTAAGTTTGAACCAAAATTATCAGCTGCATATTCATTGTGTCTTGAAATAAGAGAGATTAATGGCATCAAGAAAAATGATAAGATAGGTGAAAATATCAAAAATACAGTTATGATTGCATAAGGTTCATTTTGTAAATTTAGTCCTAAAAATAGTTCATCACTTAAATTTCCAAAAATAGCAAAAAATACAAACATTACAAATCCCATAATCCCAATATTTTTTAAAATGTCACCATTTTTAAAATGTCCTAACTCATGCCCTAAAACAGCAAGTAATTCATTATGAGTTAATTTTTCAACTAAAGTATCAAATAAAACAACTCTTTTTGTGCTTCCTAATCCACCAAAATAAGCATTTAATCTATTATCTCTTTTACTCGCATCAACACTAAAAACTCCACTACTTTTAAAACCTACTTCATCTAAAAGTTTTTCTATTTTTTCTTCAAGTTCTTTATCTTTTAGTTTTTCAAATTTATCAAACATTTTGTCACGAATCACTGGATAAAGCATATTTATAAGTATGATTACAGCAAAAATAAATACAAATCCAAAAATCCACCAAGAAGGAAAGTTATTGATAATAAATGAAATTCCTGCAATTACAAGTGAACCAAAAACTAAAAATAAAACTCCAGTTTTTATAGTATCTTTTATAAAAAGTGCTGGTGTAATATTTGAAAATTCATATTTTTTATTTAGTTTAAAAGTTGAATAAAGTTCAAATGGTAAAGTCAAAATCCAATTTATAATGATAAATAAATCCACAAAAACAATAGCTTTTAACCAGTATGAATCAATTTGAACTAAAGAATCTAAATATGATAAACCAAAACCAATCCATAAAATAAATAAAACAAAATCATAAAATGTTGAAGCAAGCGCAAGTTTTTCTTTTTCAATTGCATAATCAGCAGCTTCAAGATATTTATTTGAATCTAAAATAATAGCTTTTAAATTTCTTGCATCTTTTATAAAACCTATTTGCATAAATGAAGTATAAATATTGAATGCAAAGTAAATACAAAATGCTATAACAAATATTTCTAACACAAAAAATCCTTTATATTTTTATTAAAAGTGGTATTCTAGTCAAATTTTGCTCACAAACTCTTTTAATTTTAGAATAAGCTTTTTATCATCAGTTATATAAATTAAATCGTAATTTTCTTCAAAAGACTCTTTTGTCCAGTTTGTACTTCCAATTATTGCAGTTTTTGAATCAATCAAAACAACTTTTAGATGCATTTTATTTTTATCTTTGTTCACAACAGTTTTTATACCATTTTCTCTTAATAAATCAAGTATTTCATCATCTTTTTTTGTCTTTTTTTGATCAAATAATACTGTAATTCTTACACCATGTTTTGAAGATTCAATCAAATCATTTGCAAACTTTTTATATGAAAAATTGTACATTGCTATAAATATCTCTGAATCAGCTTCTTGTATAAGTTCGCTTATTTTACTTTCTGCATCATCAGACTGTTTTGGAAGTAAATAAACTTCACTCGAATATAAATTTATGACAAATAAAAAAGATATTAGTATTATTTTTAACATATTTTTTCCTTACTCTAAAATTTCAAAAATCTCTAAAGGAATTTTTGCTGGTTTAAAGTTTTTTAAAAAAGCTAGTTTAAAAGTAGCTTTAAAAATCACTTCATCATTTCGCAATATCTCTTGATACATCACAATAGAAGCTGATTTTTTCTCAATTAGTTTTGTTTTAACTTCTAATAAATCACCAAAAACAGCTGGTTTTATCCAGTCAATTGTTGCACTTCTTACAACAAAAAACTCATCATTATTGTGAGGGCTTAAACCTTTTTGAAAAAAAAGTTCACTTCTTGCTCGTTCGCAAAAATTTAAATAGTTTGAGTGATAAACAACTCCACCACAATCAGTATTCTCATAATAAACCCTTAAATCCATAAAAACTCCATATTAACAATACTTTATTTTACAGAATCATAACTTTATTACATATTGGAAAATAATTTCTTTTGATAATAATTTAAAATTAATTTCTATTTAAATTCTTTTTAACTAAAATTTCAAACTAAATTTTTAAAAAGATTGACAATACTTTACAAGAGATTGTTGAAGTTAACTCAGTAAAACAAAGATATGCAATGAATTTTAGAGGAAGTGTACACGATAGAGCTATTGCAATAAGAGATGTTGTTTTATCTGAAAATTCAAATAGTGATTTATTCAAAATATCTACACAACATATATCAAGCTTAGAAAAATATTATGAAGAATCTGCAAAACCTATGGATCAGATTTTTGCAAAAAAAGAGAATATTGATAATAAAGAGATTGAAATATTAAATAACATCAAAGAAATTGAAAAGAAAACTCTTCCTTTAGTTAAAGAGATTATAAAACTAAAGAATGAAAACAATTCTATTCAAGCATCAAAAATATTATTAGATGAAGCTAGTCCAGCATTTACATCTTGGTTAAAAGTTATAAATGAATTTATTGATTATCAAGAAGCAAAAAATTTAAAAGCTACTCCAATAGCTAGAGAAATAGCAAAAAGTTTTTCATTTTCTATGATTTCTATATTAGTTATATCTTTAATCATCGGAATTGTTACTGCATATCTTATCTCAAGTTCATTATCAAAAGCAGCTAATGAAGTAAGCAAAGGATTAGAAGGTTTTTTTGCATTTGTTAATAAACAAACAAATAAATCAACAACTATTGAGTTATATTCACAAGATGAATTTGGAAAAATGGCTAAAATAATAAATGAAAACATTCATCAAACAGAAGAGAATTTGAAAAAAGATGAAGAGTTTGTAAAAGATGTTTCAAGATTTATAAATGAATTAAAATCAGGTAATATGCTTGCAAAGCTTGAAAAAGATTCAAATACTCCAAGTTTACAAGAACTAAAAAATCTATTATCTCAATTACAAGATTATTTAGAACATACAATTGCAAGAGATTTAAATATGTTACTTGAAGTTTTAGAAAGTTATAAACACCAAGATTTTACAAAAAGATTTGATAAACCTTATGCAAAAGTTGCTGTAACAATAAATGAATTAGGAGATGTAATTTCTAATCTTTTAAAACAATCTTTAGAAGTTGGTATTACTTTAGAAAGTTCATCAAATAAATTAATCCAAAATGTAAACTCTTTAAATTCAAGTGCAACAAATGCAGCTGCAAGTCTTGAAGAAACAGCATCAGCATTAGAAGAGATTACTTCAACTGTTATAAATAATGCAAATAATGTTGTGCAAATGAGTAAATATTCAAATGAAGTTAGCTCTTCTGCTAAAAAAGGTCAAGAATTAGCAAGAAGTACAACAAATGCAATGGACGATATAACAAAACAAGTAAATGCAATAAATGAAGCCATTTCAGTTATTGATAACATAGCTTTCCAAACAAATATTCTTTCACTTAATGCGGCTGTTGAAGCTGCAACTGCAGGAGAAGCAGGAAAAGGATTTGCTGTTGTTGCTCAAGAAGTGCGAAATTTAGCAAGTAGAAGTGCAGAAGCAGCAAGAGAGATAAAAAATATAGTAGAAAATGCAACAAGTAAAGCAAATGAAGGTAAATTAATCAGTGGCGAAATGATAAAAGGATATGAAGAGTTACTTGAAAATATCACGAAATCAACTGAAATGATTGATGAAATTTCAAGAGCTTCAAAAGAGCAAGAAAAAGGAATTACGCAAATAAATGATGCAGTTACAGGACTAGATCAACAAACACAACAAAATGCTTCTATTGCAAATCAAACAAGAGAAATAGCTCTTCAAACAGATAGTATTGCAAAAGAAATTGTGTCAAATGCTATGGATAAAGAGTTTATAGGAAAAGATAAAATTGTTCGAATAGTGTAGTGTAAAATAAGTGTGTAAATTAAAAAATGTGAATCTGTTAGATACAATTTATTTCATATTTTAATTTATTTTACACTCTTATATGTTAGAATTCATTTCCATAATTGTATATATTTAAAGGTATTTTTTTGTGTCTATTTTTGCTTTACAATCAATAGCAGGTGGTTTTTTAGATGAAGACTTACAACATTTTAATAAAAAATTTGATGACTGGTGTATTCAATTTAATACATATGAAGAAGCTATAAATATAGCAAAAACTCTTGAAAATCCAGAAAATATTGATGTTGTTGAAATTACACCATTAAGTTATCCAAAATATTTTTTTCCAAATCTTCAAGGTACTATTTATGTAACAAGGCAAATTGAAAATAAAATCATTTGTGTTGTAGAACCTTTTATAGGTTCAAGTTTTAGAATTGCAATATGTGATTTAAAAACAAAAGATATAAGGCTAACACAAACTCATTATAAAAATATTCCAAGTATTGAGAATGCTTTCGCAAATTTTAAAGAGATAATTTTATCTTAACCTACTTTTCAAATTAAGTTTTGATGATTAATAAAATATAGAAAAGAGTAAAGAAATATCTTTACTCTTCCTCACAGTTGATTTCTCTAATTCTATTTAATAAATCAAAAACTGTTTCAATATTTTCTTCTATCTCTTTTGTTACTTCAAAGATTTGTTTATTATCACTTTTTTGTGCATATAAATTTACTACTTCTTGAACTAAATTATGCACATTTTTATGCGCTAGTTTTAAATCTTCCCACTCTTTTGATTTTGCAAATTTTCTATCTTGATTTTCATCTATCCATTTACCTAAATTACACTCATGGTGATTTTTAACTGTAAATTTAAATCCCTCTTTTGCTTGAGAGAAATTCATATTTTTAAAATTAATATGATCTGATTTTAATTTATTTATATCAATAATCATAGTTGTATCACAGATTCGTTTATGTGCATTTCTATCAAAACTTGTTTGTTTTATAGTATCATCAAGATGAACGACAAGTTGAGAAGTTTTATTTGCCATCTCACTAATAGTTGAAGCTAAGTTAGCATTTTGTTGAGTTGCTTTATCTAAAGAATTTACAGTATCGTTTATTTGAGTCATTGCAAGTTGTTGTTCTTTTGATGCAGTTGCAACATCTTCAATCAATTTAATTGTAATATCAATATTTTCATTTAACTCATTATATCCTTCAATCATTTCTGAAGTAATATTTTTTCCTTCATTTGCTTTTATTGTTGCATTCTCTACTATCGCTTTTATTTCATGAGCTGCTTCTGCACTTCTACTTGCTAGATTTCTTACTTCTTGAGCAACAACTGCAAATCCTTTTCCTGCTTCTCCAGCAGTCGCTGCTTCTACTGCAGCATTAAGTGAAAGAATATTTGTTTGAAATGCTATATTATCTATAACTCCTATTGCTTCATTTATTAATCTTACTTGATTATTTATCTCATCCATAGAAGTTGCTGTTTTTAAAGCTAACTCTTTTCCTGTATTTGTTGATTTTGTTACATTTTGAGCATACTTAGCCATTTTAGAAGCATTTTCTGTACTTCTTGAAACAGTTGCAGATATCTCTTCTATTGCTGCTGCTGTTTCTTCTAAAGATGCAGCTTGAAGATTTGAAGAATTACTCAATTTTTTTGAAGCTTCTGCTAATTCAGCTGAACTTGAATTTAACTCAATATTTGATTTTTCAATTAAACACATAATTTCATTTATTGAAGATTGAGTAACTTTTGTACCACTTAATAAAGAGGCCATAACACCAGTAAGCCCTTGTATATTTGGAATATTGTAGTCAAATCTAGCATTTGATAAAGCAACTAAAACATCACTTAGAACTAAAAGATTTTTTTGAGTTGTTGTTATCATATTATTTATTTCAGAAATTAAAGAATTAACTCTTTTTGAATTTGCTTTTTGTTTAATAGTATCATTAAATAATCCTGCATTTACTTTTTCTATAACAATCTGAGCCTCTTCTATTACTTTTTGATCTTGAATCAATCCTTTTTCAATAGAATCCAAATAATTATTGAAGCTATGTACTAAATCACCAATCTCATCTTTTGAAGTCACTTCAATTTTTTTAGTTTCAGATGAATTATTTGAAATATTTTCAATCGAATTTTTTAAATTAAAAATTGGTTTTAAAATATAGTTTTTCATATTCAATAATGAAATTATCATAATTAACACAACAGCAAAAACCAAAAGTGTTAATGCAACCCAAATAATATTAGAAGCATGTTTAATCGCATTATTTACATAACTTATTGGTTCAGCAACAAGTGCAATACCAAGTTTTTTACCATCAAAATCTGTAATCTCATTGTAAGTATAAAAATACTTATCAGTTATTAGATGTTTCTCTTTTAAAAGTTTGTTAAAATCTATTTTTTTAGCATCTTCTAAAAAATCTTTATTGATAAACTTTTGAGAAATAATATATTTATCTAATTTATCTTCATCTTTTACATTTTTTGTAGATAAAGATAAGTCCATAAGTAATAAAAATGCTCTTTTTTCTTCATCAAAAGATACGGCAACAGAGTTTAATCCTTGCATAAATTCTAAAGAACCAATGTGATTTTTATTTGAATCAAAAATAGGAACAACTGATCTAATACCTAATCCAATTGTAGTACCAATTTCAAAACCATTAACTGCTTTTTTCTCAGCATTAACTTTTACAACACTTGGTCTAAAAGGACTTAAATCATCACCAAATTTATCAGGTTGCCAAGATCTAAAAAAAGAACGATTATCTTTTGTATGTAAATGAATTTGAATATTTTGAAAAGGTGTTGATTCTTTCATACTTGTAGATAAATTCGCTAAAGTTTTAATAGCTAATTCTCTATCATTGTTAGCTAAAGATTCCTTAATCGAAGAATCATTTGCAATAGATATTGCATTTGAAATTCCAACTTCTAATTTTGCTTTAATTCTTTGTTCACTCAAAGATTTCAAATTTGCAATTACATCATTGTGAACTTCATCAACCAAATCATTTTTATATTTATTCAATACAAAATAACCCATAATCAAAACTAATAATGTAACTATTAAGTTTATCAAAGTGAATTTTTTACTGATATTCAAGTCTTTCATCCGTATCCTTTTATGAAAATGAGGCATATTCTATTTAAAATCATATTAAGAAAAATTAAATATTAAAAAACAAATTATATTATTTGATATAAAATTAATGTTTTTTTCTAATATAAATCGATAATTTCATACATTAACACAATTTTATAAAACTACACATTTAAAAAAAATAGTTATATTTGGAAAAAAAATTTTAAAGAAATTTAGCAGTGATATTATAAAAATATCTATTAAGTTAGAAAATAAAAAAGTTTAAAAGATTTTATCTTTCAAACCTTTTTATAAAATCAAGCAATTTTTGTTATATAACTTAAAGCTACGTAAATAGCTGCTCCCATTATAGCTGTAACAGGTAAAGTAAAAATCCATGCAATTAAAATTGTGTTAATAGTCTTTTTTTGTACTCCACCATCTGGTTCAGCAACCATAGTTCCAGCAACAGCACTAGAAACAATATGAGTTGTACTAACAGGAGCATGAGCAAAGTTTGCTAATAAAATAGTTATCATCGCCATTGCTTGAGATACTGTACCTTGCATATGATTGATTGGTTTAGAACCAATTTTCTCTCCAATAGTATGAACTACTCTTTTGTAACCTATCATAGTTCCAATTCCTAGCATTAAAGCAACTGCAAAAATTACCCAAAATGGAACATATTCAGTTGAAGTAATCATTTGTTTTCTTTGATCTGCTATATAATCAGATTTATCTTTATCAATTAATTTATAAGCCCCTTCAACTTGACCAAAGAAGTTATCAGAACATAAAACAGCTGTATGGATTTTCCATCTATCTTCTTTTGAAAGTTCAGAGTATGATTTTAATCCATCTAGTTTTTTAGAAATTTCTAATGTTGTGTTATATACTTGGTTAACATTACACTCTGCAATTTTATTTTCTATTTTTAGTGCGCTAATAACCCTTTTCTCATCTAAAAGTTTTGTAAGAGTATCATTATTATCTGCATAAAATTTTGCTAGATTTGCAGCACTATCTCTAGTTTGCATAATTTTATATTGATGAGCTTCCATATTTAAAGCATAATAAGTTGGCAAAATACCAATAAGAATAATCATAATAAGACCAATTCCTTTTTGACCATCATTAGAACCATGTGCAAAACTAACTCCTGCACCAGTCGCTATAATTCCAGTTCTCATCCAGAAATTTGGTTTCTTTTTTTTATCTCCAGTTGGTGTTTTAAAAAACTTTGGATTTTTAACAAATTTTCTTGATAGTTTCATAATCAAAAAAGCAAAACCAAAACCTAATAAAGGAGAAACAGCAAGTGCTGTTAAAATACCATAAACAACTTTCCAATTTACACTTTGAGAGAAAGTAAATCCATTCATCATACCAAAAGCGATACTAACACCTACGATTGAACCTATTAAAGAGTGTGAACTAGAAACTGGTAAACCAAAATACCATGTTCCTAAATTCCAAACAACAGCAGATATCAATAATGAAAATACCATTACTAAAGTAGCATTTTGATTTGAAGAAACCATTATATCAAGGGGTAACAAATGCACAATAACATAAGCAACACCAATTCCTCCTAAAACAACTCCTATAAAGTTCATTATTCCAGCCATGATAACAGAGTATCCTGCTTTCATAGAATTAGTATATATAATCATTGCAACAGCATTTGCAGTATCATGAAAACCATTAATCATCTCATAAAATAATGCGATACTTAATGACAAAAGTAATAAAACTATTGCAAAGTTATCAATATTATTTAAAGCATCCCACAAGACAGACATTTATGTATTCCTTATATTTAGTTTTAGCTAAAAAGTTTGTTATTATATTCTAGTTTAACTTTAATCTATCATCCCATAGGATATAAAATCTCTTTTTGTATTATTTCAATTTTTGATAGAAGTTCATGATCTATTTTAAAAGCAAAAGCTTTTAGGCTATCATCTAGCTGAGATAATACTCTAGCTCCAATTATAGTTGATGCTACAAAATCGAAGTGTTTTGAATATGAGATAGCTAAAGTTACTGGTGAAACATTATATTCTTTTGCCAATTCAAGATATTTTGCTGTTGCTTTTAGTGTTTTATCATTTACAAATCTATCAGCCATAAGTCTAACTCTTTTGCTTTCATTATTTAAATAACTTGTAAATCTTGCATCTTGAGGATAAAAGTTTCCATTATATTTTCCACTTAAAACTCCTCCTGCCATCGGAGAGTATGGTAAAAGTGAAATATTTTCTTTTCGGCAAACAGTTGCTAATTCATCAAAAAATCTTAGATTTAACAAAGAAAAATTATTTTGAATTGATTCAAATCTTGATAAATTTTTATTTTTTGAAGTTTCATTTGCTTTTGTAAGTCCATAAGCACTATCATTTGACGTTCCAATATATCTTACTTTTCCTTCTTTAACTAATTCATCAAAAGCTTTTAGCGATTCTTCAATTGGCACGATAGTATCTGGCCAATGCATCTGGTAAAGATCTATATAATCAGTTTGAAGTCTTTTTAAACTTCCTTCAATTGCTTTTTTTATATGAAAAGAGTCAATTGCAGTAAGTCCATGTCTTACAGGTGGAACAAACCAACCAGAAGCTGCACCAGCAACTTTAGTTGCTAAGATGATAGAATCTCTTTGTTTTGTTTTTAACCATTTTCCTACTATATTTTCAGTAATTCCAACCGTATTTGCTTTAGGAGGTACTGGATAAATCTCAGCTGTATCAAAAAAATTTATTCCATTTTCATAAGCTTTATCCATAATATTAAAAGCTTCTTTTTCATCTGCTGTTGAACCAAATGTCATAGTTCCTAAACAAATACTTGAAACTCTTAATCCACTTTTTCCAATATATCTAAATTCCATAATAAATCCTTTTTACATTTTTAAAAAGTCTATTATATCTTATTCCATTATACAAATTTCTTTTTTCTTCATATGCTTTATAGTGGCAATTGCAACTAAAAGAACAATTATTGTAGTAATAAAAGTTAAAACATAAGCAAATATTGCATAAATACCATTTTTTGTTAATTCATACATTAAAACAGTACTTAAAGTAACTGCTGCCATTGGAAATGTAAATGCCCACCAAGAGATAAAAAACTTTATTTTTACAAAATTTTTATACATAACAAAAACTAAGATTGTGAAAAATATTCCTAAATTAAATAAAATTTGAGCAAAAAAATCTAAACTTCCAGTCAATTTTATATAAGAAATAAATCCAATAGCAGGAGGGGCTATTAAAATAAAAAGTGTTGGCATAAATTTTGGAGCAAATTGATTATGAAAAATGATTCTATTTAAAATAATAGCAAACAAAATTATCCAAAAAAATATTCCTATTGAAAAATAAAAATATAATATTGTATTATCAACTATTCCAACTCCAGCAATTGGAACTATCAAATTTCCAACAATCGGAATAAACCAAGCTGGATTTGAGTGTTGGATTTCAAGATTGTTATTTATCCAAAATTTGATTGTATAGTAAGTAAAAAATATATGAAAGAGTGCACCTATAATAAAAAAGATTTCTGAAATTTCTATAGAAAAAACTCTAAAATCTATTGATAAAATAAGCATAGAAATAGAAAAAGCTGCAAAAAAATTGACTCTAATTGGGTGAGAAAACTCTTTTTTTACTTCTTCTTTAAACCTAATAATTTTTAATATATAAAAAAATAAAACTAAAAAAAACAGACTAACAGTAACAACTAGTATTGCCATGGCAACAGATATGGGAAAGAAAAAAACTGAAGTCATTCTTTCATAAACTAAAGTTAAACCACCTAATCCCATAATCACTGCAAACATCATTATAGGGAAAAATTGCAATCTATTTGAAGGAATTGCTTTTATATGCTCTTGCATTATTAAATCCTAGTAAGATATAATTTATAAAATTTTGGAGTTTATTTTGGGAAAAAGTAAAATAATAGTAGATTTGAGTAAAGAAAATCTTTTTTTTGAAGAAAAAAATCAAACAATAAAACTACTAAATTTTAGATTAGATAATATGAGTTTAGATATAGCAATTTATGAAAAAGATAAACTTATTAAAAATAGTTCTATGGTTTTTGCACATCTTCCTAAAAAACTCAAAGCAAAATTAAATCCAAAGAAATAATTATATCGTACAATAAATAAATTTAATTAATTTATAATAAGTAAATATTATAAATTAATTAAAACTACAGCTTATCATAATTAAAGTTTTGTAAAAAATAGTAGTTTAATTTTCTAATTCAAAACTTATGTAATATTCAAAAGAATCAGTTAGTTCTACTTTGCAATTATTCAATTTTGATGTAAATTCCTCTATAAATATAGTTCCATAACCTTGTTTATAATTTGAATTTTTTAAATCTTTTCCATCATCTTTATATTCAATTATAATAATATTATCTTTTTTAAAAATATTTAAATATATTTTACATACATCATCATAATTTGAATGTTTAATAGAATTAGTTATTAATTCATTCACAAGAAGTCCTAAATCTTTTACAATTTTACTAATTAAAAAGAATTCATCTATTGAAGCTTCAATTTTAATTGATGGTAAACTTAGGTGATAACAAAGTTTTGAAAAAAAATCTTTTATATTAACTAATTCGCTGTCTTTTTGATTATAAAGCATATCATGCACTATAGACATAGATTTTAATTTTAAAATAATATTCTCAATTTTATTTTTAGTATAATTTGAATTTTCTTTATTAATTTCCATTGATAGCATAGCAATTAAAATTTGAAAGTTATTTTTGACTCTATGAAAAATTTCTTTTAAGAATTCTTCTTTTTCTCTCAAAAGATTTTTAAGAACTTTATTTTGTTGATTTATATTTTTTGTTTGTTTTAATATTTCATCTTCTAATTTATTTTCGTACTCTTTTTGAATTAAGTTTATTCTAAAAGCAAGTAACAAAGATAACATAACTAATTCAATAAAAGAACCTACTAAAAATAAGTATCTAAAATAGATATTATTTGGTAAAACTCCCATTGTCATTAAAGAAAGTAAACTTATTGTTATTAAAAATATACCAATTGCTATAAAATAGTATTTTGCAATAGCATTATTTTGCAAAGCTAATATAAAAGACAGAATAAAATAAGTAAGAAATAAGTATGAAGTTACAAAATTTATTAAAGTAAAGCCTACTTCTATATCTAAGGGTACCCAAAATACTAATATTAATAAAAACAATAAATTTAGATTTAAAATTTTATATATTGTTGGATATAAAGTTTTTATATTTAGTACTTTATTAGAAAAAAGAATTAAAAATATTAAAGCAAGAGGAACACAAACATGAAGATAGTAAATATATTTTATTGGTATATAATAGTATAAAGCACCACTAAATAAACCAACCCAGAATCCAAAATTAAATGAATAACCAAAATAATATAAATAAGAAACTTCTTTTAAATATAAATACAAAAATAAATTATAAAAAGCCATTGTTGCAATAGCTCCTAGATATATAAAATACATAAAATATTGTTTTTTAGAATTAAAATTATAATATTGTTCATTATAAATAAAAACTTCGGCAAATGTTGAGAATATTGATCTAACTTTTAAATATACATTTAAAGTTTCATTTGGTTCTAAAATAATTTTGAAGTGATTATTTGGATGAGGCTGCTGTCTATTTAAAATATCATCTTTTACACTATTTTGTATTGAATAAACCGCACCATTTTTTTCATAAATTAAATTCACTGAATCAAAAAATGGTTCTTCAAGTGCGATAATAAAACTATTTTGTTTATTTGAATTGTTATATAGTTCTAATTTAAACCATATAGGATAATTAATATACCCAAAAGAAAATCTATTTGAAACTCTTTCTTCAAAATTTGTTTCTTTTATATCATTATAATTTAGGGATGAAGTCATATCTTTGATATAATTCATTTCAAATTTATCAAATTTATCAATATTTTCATTTAAAAAGATTGTTTGAGAAAAAAGAAGATTTTGTGTAAAAAGAAAAATTAGTATAAAAATTTTATTCACTTTACTTCCTACAAATTGATTTTTTATTTGAAACTATACATAAAAATAATTAAATTTTAGATACTAATTAGAAAAAGGTATTTTATGAATATATTAATAGTTGAAGATGAATATTTGACTTCAAAGTTTATTCAAGAATCTTTATATAGTTTGGGTTTTTTGTCTGTATTTATAACAGATAATGCGATTGATGCAGATATACTTATAAAAGAAAAGAATATAGCTTTGATTTTTATGGATATAAATATAAAAGGACCTAAAGATGGTCTACAATTAGCTACAGAAATTTCAAAAAAATATAATATAAAAATAGTTTTTATAACTTCTTATCAAGATACTCAAACCATACAAGAAGCTTCTTTATCGACTCCTTTAGGTTATCTTATAAAACCCATAATAAAAGCTGACATAGAATCTGTGATGATGATATGTAAAAATTTTTTTAATCATTCAAATAATGAAAAAGATTCAATTTTTATAAATATTGATATATATAAGTATAATAAAATAAATAATTTGTTATATGAAAATGAAAAGTTAATTACCTTATCAAAATTAGAAAATAAAACTATTGAAATTTTTATAAAATATCTAAATACTCCAATTAGTAATGAAACACTCATTTCATATTTATGGCAAGAAGAAAAAAGCAATTCTTCTTTACGAGAACTAATTTCAAGGCTAAGAAAAAAAGTTCCTAATTTAAAAATTAAAAACTATTCCAATATAGGATATATTTTAGAAAATTAATAAAATATTTTTAAAAAATCTAACGGTATTCTAATAACTAAACATTAAAATCTTGTAAAAATAAATA
>VSSQ01000144.1_pt1 | contig 94716 bp, 81 predicted proteins | sample 4763081 | NCBI WGS metagenome assembly VSSQ01 (sample SAMN12137344, study PRJNA551015) | bioreactor metagenome | isolation source: SDC9 anaerobic chlorinated ethene degrading culture | place: USA: Knoxville, Tennesee | collected 2015-01-01
CGGAAGATAGCGCCCGAAGGGCAGCAAAATACTCAAACTCTACGATGAGCAGAAATTGCTCTGCACCCGCGTCCCAAACTTCGCGGATGGCGGAATACAGTGACCGAAGGGCAGCAAAAAGACTTAATCTTCACGGGGAGACGAAATTGCGCGCCGCACAGGGTCCCAACTTCCGCCGGACGGCGGAATACAATGCCCGAAGGGCAGCAAAAGATTTAAGCTCCACGAGGAGGAAAAATGGCTCGTCTCCAGGCGTCCCAAACACTGCCGGATGGCGAAATCTCTTTCCCAAAAGGTGATAAACAAATCAGGTTGAGCTGAGTAAATCAGACTGCTACACACTCAACTCCTCCCCCAGTATATTGATGCTCTTCCTTGCATCAGCAGAAGCTTGGATTTAAACTAATTTTCTGTATGATTCTGTATGACGTACGGGCAATATTCAAACGTGTATGCCAGTCTCTTGGAACACGTTTTTTTTGATACGCTGCTATGGAGGTGCAATGTCTGATCTTGAGAAGCGACAAAAAGTCTATGACTACTTGAAGCGGCTTGAAGTGAAGTACACCGTGACGGAGCATCCGGCCGTTTTCTCAATTGATGAAATAAAGGCCCTGAAGATTAATCTTAAAGGTGATGTCTGCAAAAATCTTTTTTTGCGAGATTCCGCTGGGAAGCGGCATTTTCTTGTGACCATGCGCAACGACAAGACAGCACCTTTGAAGGTCTTGCAGCAAAAACTGGGTATTTCCCGGCTAAGCTTTGCCTCGCAAGAGCGCCTTGCCAAGTATCTGGATTTGGCCCAAGGGGAAGTAACTCCTTTTGGCATTCTTAATGATGAAGGCTGCGAAGTTGAGATTGTATTTGACTCCGCACTAGAGGGTAATCCCTGCCTTGGCGTTCACCCCAATGACAACACGGCAACCGTCTGGATTTCTTTTAATGACCTTTACCGTTCTGTTTCGGCGCATGGAAACCGTATCCATATGGTCGCGCTGGATGACTGATTTCTTGCAATTTTAAATGTACGCTCCATTAATGCTGGTTATATTGCCATAGTGTTTGCCCGTGTCTTGCCCTTTGCCGGTTAAGACTTCTGGCTCATGCGGCATAACGCAAAAAAGCCGGGTTGCCCCGGCCTTTTTCACATCTGTAATAATATGCTTACTTCACCACAATCAGATCATATTCGCGTGTGCCAAGGCCGATTTTTTCGGCATGCTCCATACAGGTACGCCACTCGGATTCAGGGCCAGAATTTTTAAAGTGGTCGTGGTGATCCACAAATCCTTTTTTCGCAAGATTTTCCGCAAGCTGACTGCCGGGCAAGGGTTTGGCCTTCATGCAGGCATCCACGCAGGCCTGATCAAGCGCCAGCGGGTCAAATGAGGCGAACATGCCGATGTTGGGCAGAATGGGCGCGTCATTCTCGCCATGGCAATCGCAGTTGGGTGAAACATCCACAATCAGCGAAATATGAAAATGTGGGCGACCGTCCAGCACGGCCTTGGTGTATTCCGCCATTTTGTAGTTGAGCATTTCGATGGCGGCATCATGTGCGAAAGAAATGGCGTCAAAATTACACGCGCCAAGACACCGGCCACAGCCCACGCAATTATTGTGATCGACCGTGGTTTTCTTGGTTTCAGCGGAGTAGTGCAGGGCGTCATTGGCGCACTGCTTGATGCAGGCCTTGCAGCCAACGCACAGCGATTCGTTGATATTGGCCTGACCGTTGCTGTGCTGCTCCGTTTTACCAGCGCGCGATCCGCAACCCATGCCAATATTTTTGATGGCGCCGCCAAAGCCGGTCATCTCATGCCCCTTAAAGTGGGTGAGGCTGATGAAAATATCGGCATCCATAACGGCGCGGCCAATCTTGGCTTCCTTGACATATTCACCGCCCACCACGGGCACCAGGGCTTCGTCTGTGCCTTTGAGCCCGTCGCCAATGATGATGGGGCAATTCACCGTAAGGGGCGTAAAACCGTTCTGCCATGCGCATTCCAGATGTTCCAGGGCATTTTTGCGGCTACCGGGATACATGGTATTGCAGTCGGTCAAGAAAGGCTTACCGCCAAAATCCTTGACCGTGTCAACAACCGCACGCGCATAGTTGGGGCGCAGGTAACTGATGTTGCCAAGCTCCCCAAAATGCAGTTTGATGGCAACAAAACGGCCCTTCATGTCAATGTGGCCGATGCCAGCTTTTTTGATCATTTTCTTCAGCTTGGTGGGCAAACCATCGCCAAAAGCCTTGGTGCGAAAATCCGTAAAATACACCTTTGCTTTTTCCATAAGTATTCACCTTCGCGTTTAGCAGTGTTGGCCGTAATGATTGCATTGCACAATTGTGCGCAAGTTAAAAAGGGCGGCACATGGCATTCAATTGCCCCATGTTGTTTTTCGCCATCATTTTTGCATCGCTTCCAGTGGGAAAATACAGCCTGCGGCAGGGAACTGCCAAGAGCAGGCACGCCATGATCCCGACATTCTCATACCTCTGGCAGGGCGCTGCTTGCTAGCACGATCCTCCTGTTTATTTGCCTGATCCTGTAAAATCATAAAGTTATGCTAACGGTTACGCTCTCGTGCCTCCACCATGTGGAGTTTGAAATAAATCTGCTTGACTTATTATACGACCGGTCTAATAATCAGATGGCAAAACACGGAGCACAGATATTTTTGTGTGAAAAAGTATGAACTCGTCCACTTGAGCCGCACCTCCCCAGCTATCGTTCTGGCTGCACCCACAAACCTGCCGACGGGCTTTTAAGCCCGCAGTATATTACCACCCAAATGAGGATTGAATTATGGAAAGGAAAAAAATTATTGTTGCCGAATACGCCAAAAATATTCTTGAAGCTCTGCCCAAGGGTATATTGCTTACCTCAAAGGCAGATGGCCGGGTGAACAGCATGACCATTGGCTGGGGAACCCTTGGCATTGACTGGTCCAGCCCGGTATTTGTTGCCTATGTGCGCGAGCACCGCTTTACACGCGAATTGCTGGATAAAAATCCAGAATTTACGGTCAATGTGCCCTTTGGCGAATACAGCAAAAAAATCCTCGGCATTTGCGGCTCCAAATGCGGGCGCAATCTGGATAAAATTTCTGAAGCAGGCCTGACTCTTGTGGATTCAGAACTTGTTTCTGTGCCCGCCATCAAGGAGCTGCCCCTCACCCTTGAGTGCAAGATCGTATACAAGCAGAAGCAGGATCTCCCCAGCCTGATCACCGAATACCAGTCAAAGTTTTACCCTCAGGATGTTGACGGCTCCGCAGTTGGAGCAAACCGGGATGCGCACATCGCCTATTATGGCGAAATTGTCAGCGCATACATTCTGCAATAAGTTGAATTTGGCAGCACAATAACCAAGGAGGTTCCCATGAAGGAGATTTTCCACAGGGTCAGCGTGCGCAAGTTTGAAGACCGCGCCGTTGAAAGTGACAAGGTCGAGCAGATTTTGCGTGCCGCCATGGCCGCACCTTCTGCAGGCAATCAGCAACCGTGGGATTTTTATGTAGTGACATCCAGAGAAAAGCTGCACGCGCTTGCTCAGGTCAGCCCCTATGCCGGGTGCGCCGCAAATGCCCCCCTGGCCATTGTGGCTGCCTATCGGCAGGATGGCTGCCGCTTTCCACAATATGCGCAGATTGATCTTGCCATAGCCATGCAAAACCTCTGGCTGGCGGTGGATTCGCTGGGCCTGGGCGGCGTGTGGCTTGGTGTGGCCCCTGACGAAGACCGGATGGAAAAGGTAGAGAAAATTCTGCCTGTGGCAGCAGGGCAGAGGGCCTTTGCCATCTTCCCCCTGGGCTATCCTGCGGAGCAAAAAACGCAGCAGGACAGATTTAATGCAGAGCGCATCCACTACGTGAAATAATTTGTGGCCCGGCTTCCGGCCTTGTGTCGAAGCCGGGCCAAGGCCAACGAAAAGCGCCCGGTTCCCCTGAGTAATGGGGAACCGGGCGTTGATGTTTTTGTACGAGATAACTTAGCGCAGACGTTCAAGAACCGCCTGGGCAATGGGTTCGCTGGAGGCCGGGTTTTGCCCGGTTATAAGTTTGCCGTCCACTTCCACATGCGGGGCCCACATGGGGCCGACTACAAAGTTCGCGCCTTCGCTGCGCAACGTTGTTTCGAGCATAAAAGGAACTGCCTTTTCCAGCTGCATGGCAATTTCTTCATCATCGGTAAAGGCCGTTATGGTTTTGCCCGCCACAAGGGGGGAGCCGTCAGGCTTTTTGGCACCTACCAGCCCGGCCGGGCCGTGGCACACTGCCGCAATTATCTTGTCTGCTTTGGCAAAATCGTTGAGCAGGCGTTTTAGCTCGGCATCGGTGGCAAAATCCATCATGGTGCCGTGCCCGCCAGGCAGGAAGATGGCGTCAAAGCCTTCAGCCTGAATATCCTTGAGCTGTACAGAATTTTTCAGCAGTTCAAGGATGTCAGGCCATTTGGCAACAGAGGCATCATCAAGGCTGTGGGGATCAACTGGCACTGCGCCGCCCTTGGGGCTGGCAACGGTTATGGAGAGGCCTGCCTTTGCCAGCGCAATATAGGGAACCGCGATTTCTTCAAGCCACACGCCTGTTTTTCTGCCGTTGGTCAGGGCATCGGCGCTCGTCGTAACCATGAGTATCTTTTTCTGCGCGTTCATAAGAATGCTCGCTGTTGTATGTGTGGTGTGGTTGGGGATGCCGCAGATTTTGGCTGGCAGTGCCCCGAGCATGCGCGGGATTGGCCAGCAGCTTCAGGCTCAGCCGGTTTTGCTGCGGCATCACAATTACCCTGCTGTTAAAACCCTTGTGAACAGCACGTTCACAAATTGTTTCAGTGGCTCGGGCGAGCGCATGACCTTTGCCCGCAAAATGGCTCCTTCCCAGCCAGAGAGGAGAAAGCCTGCAAGCGACTGGGGATCAAGCCCCGGATTCAGTTCGCCAGCCTGTTGCGCTTCGTGCAGGCACTTGGCAAACAGCCCGAGCCAGTCGTGGAAGACTTCTTCCAGGCGGCATCTGAACCGTTCGCTCTGAGCGGCCAACTCCTGCCCCAGATTCCCGATGAGGCAACCCTTGCTGAAGTTGTCCTGCACTGTACGTTCAATGCTTTCTTCCAGATACCTGCGGATGCGCTGGAGCGGGGCCAGCGCTTCGTCATCAAGGTAGCCGTGCAATTTTTTTGTATAGTTTTCAGCGAAGAGGTTGATGACCTCAATGCCGAAGTTTTCCTTGGTGCCAAAATGGTGGTAGAACGAGCCTTTCGGCACGCCCGCCGCCTTGAGTATGGCGTCTATGCCTGTGGCGTTGAAGCCGGAAACAGCGACTATTTCAACACCTACAGCGATGATTTTTTCTCGTGTGCTTTCTTTCATGACTAAAAATTAGACCGGTCTGATAGTGATGTCAATATCTGCTGCGGTCAGTTTTTATCAACTTGGACGGGCAACTTGCCAAGAGTCTGGTCTTGTTCGGTGCAGGGAGACGTGGGCAGAAGTTTATCTGAACTTGCTAAAACTGTTTCAAAATAAGCGGATTTGGCAGAAGCAGGGCAGAAAATAAGGAGGGGAATGCAGGTATGATGGCTTGATTTCAAGAGGGTGCCGGGACTGCCGACCCGATGTCGGCAGCCCCGGCCCGCTTGCGCGGGTGTTTCATGTCGGGAAACACTATTGGGTAGGATTCACCGAGCCGGCAAAGGGATACGGCCCGGCAAACGTGGCCTGCACTGCAATCTGGCAGATGTGGGAATTCCACACGCCCTTGTCAAAGTGGTGGAGCAGGTAGCCCGGCGTTTCCATGCGGAAGGTGTCGCCGCCCTCGGGGGAGAGATCAAGGTCTATCTGCATGGAAACCGCAGGTGCCGTCATGGCGATCCGCCCGTGCCATTCTGTGACGATGGGGCGGTGCATGTGGCCGAAACACAGCCGCATCTGCGGGTTGCGTTCTACAATTGCTGCAAAGCGCTCCATATTTTCAAAAGGTTCGTCCATGGCACCCATGCCCGTAACAAACGGGGGGTGGTGCATGAAGAACATGGTTGGCGTATCCGGACGCTTTGCCAGTTCACGTTCCAGCCAGTCGCCGGTTTCGGCGGGGAAGTGGCCGGAATGGGAGCCGGGGCTCATGCTGTCCATCATGATCAGCCGCAGGTTTTCTTCTTCCACCGTATAGCAGAGGTAGGGCGCAATATCTTCCTTGGCCGGGCACCAGTGGGGCATTACCTCGCGCAGGCGGTCGCGCCGGTCGTGGTTGCCGGGCACGGCGTACACTGGCACCCCAAGGGGCGAGAGTTCGTCGTGCAGGATGTGATATGCGTTAAGGTCTCCACTGTCGGCTAGGTCGCCTGTGATGACAATGATATCCGGTTGTTGCGTCAGGCTTTTCACGTGAGCCACGGCTTCGTCCAGGCAACGCCGGGTATCTACCACCCTGAAAGACAGGCTGTGGTCGCCCCGCAGGTGCGTGTCTGAAAGTTGCAATATACGCATGATGCTAATCCTGTGCGGTTCCTGCAGCCTGCGCAGCCAGTCTGTTGTGCCGCGCCTGGATGGTAAAGGCCGAGAACGCGCTGGTTGCTGCGGCTACGAGTACGAAGATGCAGATGTAGAAGGGATCGCCATCGTTCCACTGGATCAGGGCGGTACATACGCCGGGCACTATGCCCGCAACCAGGAAGCCCGGGAACTGGTAGACGATGGAAATGCCCGTGTAACGCACTTCAGCCGGGAAGAGATCCGAGAACAGAGCGGCCTCAGGCCCGAAAACACCGGCGTAAAAGATGCTCAACGGGATGGCGATGGCAAGGCCAACCAGAAACATATTGCCGCCGCTGCTTTGCATAAGCCAGAACGAGGGGAAGATGGAGATGCCGCAGGCAAGGCTGGCAAGGCCATAAATGCGGCCCCGGCCAAAGCGGTCGGCCAGTCGGCCAGCGATCAGAATAAAGGGGCACATGAGCAGGGCCGCAAACATGACCGCCGTAAGTGCCTCGGTGCGGGTGGTGTGGATCTGCTGCACAAGATAGGTGATGGAAAATACGGCCAGCACGTTGAAGAACACGCCGTCAATCCACCGTGCGCCAACACCCAGGGCAATGTTGCCGGGGTAGTTTTTGCACACGGTCACGATGGGCAGGGCCTTTTTGCTGGTTTCGCCCTTGGCTTCGGCCTTGCGGAATTCGGGGGGTTCCAGAATATGCGTGCGCACATAGAGGGCAATGGCGATGAGTACCACGCTCACAAGGAAGGCAAAGCGCCAGCCCCACTCCAGGAACTGCTCGTTGTCCAGCAGCCAGGAGAGCAGGGCAACCATGCCGGAAGAAAGGCACAGGCCGGTGGCAAGACCCATCTGGGGGATACTGGCGTAAAAGGCCTTTTGGCGATCACTGGCGTATTCGTAGGTCATGAGCACCGCGCCGCCCCATTCGCCGCCAAGGCCAAGGCCCTGACACAGGCGCAGCGTTTGCAGGATGATGGGCGCGGCAATGCCAATGGAGGCATAGGTGGGTACAAGGCCAATACCCATTGTGGCAATGCCCATGATGAGCATGGTTAGAATGAGCATGCGCTTGCGGCCCAGCTTGTCGCCGTAATGGCCGAAGATAAAGCCGCCAAGGGGGCGTGCAAGATAGCCGATGGCAAAGGTGCTGTAGGCCATGATGGTGCCGATGAAGGGGTCGGCGGTGGGGAAGTAGAGCTTGTTGAACACAATGCCCGCCACCACGCCGTAGAGGAAAAAGTCGTACCATTCAATGGTGGCGCCAAGCAGGCTGGCAATTACGACCTTGCGCATTTCTTTTTTGGAAGGAACGTATTTTTGCTGTGAGCTGTCGTCCATACAGACACCCTCCGTGTGGGCTGTCAGCACCGCAATTCTTTTGCGGGTGCAATTAAAATTTTAATTGAATTTTAATCATGCGGTGGAATAAAATTTTAATATAAAATTTTTTAATTGCCTCCACTTCAAAAATAATGTTGAATATGGCTAAATTTAGGGTTTGATATCACGCTGAAAAAAATTGTGTCAATTGAATATTTATTAAATAAAAAATAATTCTTTTGATACATAAAAATCTGAATAAAGCCTTAGGCCTGGTTTCCATGCATCGCCGTGTGGGATCGCCCATGACTGAACAGGAGGCTGCCATGACGGCAGAAACAAGCAGCAAGAGCCGCGTCAGGCATACCGCCGCAAAAAAAGTTACGCTTGCCCATGTGGCAAAAGCAGCCGGAGTTTCCCAGGCTACAGTCTCAATGGTGCTCAACGGGCGCGAAGGGGTTTCGTTTGCAGACGAAACCATTGCCGCAGTCTTTGCGGCAGCGGAAAGCCTGGGTTATCGGGGTGCAAGAAGGGCAACGGGGTGTGCAAACGTTCCCTCAGTGCTTGTGGTGGCCCCTAACGTCACCAATCCATATTATTCCACTGTTATTCAGGCCATGCAGCAGGCTGCCGCGCTCAAGGGCTATGCCACCAGCATATATACCACCTACCGCAGTCTTGAGAGCGAACTGGCGGCCCTGCGCCTTGCCCGCAATATGGGCATGGCGGGTATTATTTTTGCCATGCTGGCCCATCCGGAAGAGGTGCTTGAAAAGGCTGACCGCAAGTTGCCCATGGTTGTTATTGGCGACAGGCGGCAGGATCTTAACGTGGATACGGTGGAATTGAACAATTATGATGCTGGCAGCCTCATTGCCCGGCATATGCACGATCTGGGGCATCAGCATCTGGCCTACATTTCCACCACTCTGGATCAGGCCAATCCCATCCGCATGCAGCGACTGCAGGGCCTGCGCGACACCTTTGCCCAACTGTGCCCGCAAGGCTCGGTGCTGGTAAAAAGCCGGGATATCAGCCCCGAGACAGAGCTGGAAAATTTGCAGATAGAACACATTGTGGGTCTTGAACTGACGCGCAAGTGCCTTGATGACAAAAAAATCACCGCCTTTGTGGCGGTGAACGACATGGTGGCTTACGGCGTTATAGATGCCGTGCGCGGAGCAGGTTTTACCATTCCCGGCGATTACAGCGTTTGCGGCTTTGACAATATCTTTCCCTCAGGTTTTGCGGGCGTGGCACTGACCACGGTTGAGCATTATATGCGCGACAAAGGCCGCAACGCGCTGGAAATTTTGCACAATAAAATCAGCGGTGCGGCCTCTGACCGAAATATTACCCGCGTGGAATACAGTCATAAGCTCATTACGCGCACATCTACAGCCGCGCCGCGCGCTGGCGGCTAGGGCATGCCCATAGGCCTGAATCCGGAGGGCGTTGCTGGCAATAAAAACCTGGAAGCAGGGGGCATTCCACCGTGGGGAATTGCCCCCTGACCTGTGATGGTAATGTTGTCTCCCCTGTGTTTATTCAAAGTAATTATATGGTATAATTAGTAAAAATATTTATTTGACATTTTATAACTAAAAAACTAGTTATGTAGTTATGAGAACAACGTACCTGAATACCCTCCCCGAACATTGGCAGCCCGTGGCCGCAGTATTCGCAGCCATGGGGGATACCACCCGCCAGCGCATCCTGCTTTTGTTTGAGCCCGGCGAGGAACTTTCCATCAAGGATATTGCCGCAGAATTCGATCTTGGTCGTTCCACCATTGTGCATCACCTTGCAGTGCTGGAAAAAGCCGGGATCCTCGCCGTGCGCCGTGAGGGCAGGCAGGCCCTGTATTCTGTATGCCACCATGTTGTGCTGGATTCTCTGGAAAAACTTCGTCTCTTTATTGAAGAAGACCTGCAAGAAGGGGCCGCTGCGCAGCCCCAAGCTAAAAAGGGAACAAACGCATGAGCCAGTCGCCCGAATCACTCCCGGCAGCCAGTGGGAAAAAAATACTGCTGAGCATGGGCACAACCTATGCCATGGGCACATTCAACGACAATTTTTTCAAACAGGCAGCCCTGTTGCTTGCCGCCAGCGCGGGGCTTGAGTCCATTCAGGGCATTGCCTCCGCCATGTTCGCCTTGCCGTTTGTGGCCTGTTCTGCCTGGGCAGGGTGGCTGGCAGACCGCATGCCCAAGAATAAAATGGTCATCTGGTCAAAATTTATGGAACTGGCGGCCATGCTCTATGGCGTGTGGGCGCTTGTAGATATGAACTGGGCGGGCATGGTTGCTGTAGTTTTTTTGATGGGCCTGCAATCCACAATCTTCAGCCCTGCCCTTAACGGAGCCATACCGGAAAACTTTCCTCCGCAGGAAGTGCCACGGGTGAATGCCCTGCTCAAGCTGGCAACCACGGCAACTATTCTGCTGGGTATCGCCGCCGGGGGCGTTGTGCTGGATCTGCCCGAATTTTCTGCATTTGCTGCATTCATCCCGCAGGGGGATCACGGTTTTGGCCGACTGGCCGTGGGGGCGGTGGCTGTGTTTATAGCTGTTATCGGGCTGGCGTCCGCCTTTGGCATTGGCAAAAGCGTTGTTTCTGCCGGGGCAAACGCTCCCTTTCCCCTGTTGGGGCCTGTGCATTCCGTGCTCCATGCGCTGGAGTGCCGCAGGCGCGACCCGCACCTGTTTCTCACGCTGGCAGGGGAAGCTTTTTTCTACTGCCTGTCGTCCTTTGCCCTGTTGTGCATCAATAATCTCGGCATCATCCAGCTTGGTTTTTCGCTTACCGTTACGAGCCTGCTTTCCGTGGCGATGATGATTGGCATATGCGTGGGTTCCGTTCTGGCCGGGCGGTACGAAGCCACAAGCTGGCGGCGCATTATGGTTCCGGCTGGCGCAGGGCTTGGCCTTGGCCTCATGCTCTCCGGCCTTGCCCCATTGCTGCCGGAGGCGCTGCAATTTCCCTGGCTTTTCTTGTTGCTGACGTTTTCCGGTATTTGCGGTGGATTGTATCTCATACCACTTGTGAGCTTTATTCAGGTAAAGCCAGCCGCCACGGAGAAAGGAAAAACTCTGGGGATTTCCAACTTTTCGTGCTTCAGCGGCATCCTTCTTTCCGGTTTGATTTTCGCATGGCTGGGCAAGGTGCCCCCGGCATGGCTGCTGGCTGGCAGCGGCCTTGCGGCGCTGGTTTTCATCAGTTGGGCCGCTGTGCGAATTAGCCGCATGTTTTCTTGCGGTAAGCGTTTCAGCCTTTTGGGGCTATGTTTGCGTCTGCTGCTGGGCCTGCGCTACCGCGTGACCGCGACCGGGCTTGAAACCATATCCGGCCCCGGCCCAATCCTGTTTATGCCCAACCATCCCGCGCTGATTGACCCCGTCATTGTATATTCGCTGCTGGCGAATCATGCGCCACGCCCTCTGGCCGACGAGCGCCAGATGGAAGGCCCGCTTGGACGGCTGGCGGCTAAGGCCCTGCGCGCCGTGCTTATTCCTGACGCCATGAAGGATGGAGCCAAGGCCCGACAGGGCGTTGAGGCTGGCATGCAGGCCGTGCTGGATGCCTTGCAGGCCGGGGACAACGTATTGCTGTATCCCGCAGGGAGGGTTTATCGCTCAGGCCGGGAGAGCCTTGGCGGCAACTCCGGGGCAGCGCTTATTCTGCAAAAAATGCCCGGCCTGCGCGTGGTGCTGGTGCGCACAACCGGGCTGTGGGGCAGTGCTTTTGGCTACGGAGCCACGGGCAAAGCGCCGCATTTTGGCAGGGTGCTGCTGCGTGGCGCGCTGGCGGTAGTTGCCAACCTGCTGTTCTTTACGCCCCGCCGCCCCGTGACGGTGGAGTTTGTGGAAGCCGGCGATCTGCCCCGCACGGGCGACAAACGTGTGCTCAACCCCTGGCTGGAGCAGTTTTATAATCAGGCGGAGCGCCCGGCGCAGGAAATTCCCCATTTTTTCTGGCAGGGAAGCGAGGCGCGGATTCTGGATGCCGTGCCGCAAAACCGAGCGGCAGAGGCGGCGGATATCTCTGCGGAAGTGCGCGCCGCCGTCTATGCGGCCTTGCGTGAGGCGGCTGACCTGCCGGAAGATCACCCGCTCTCGGACGACATGACCCTTGGCGGCGATCTGGGGTTGGACAGCCTGGCCCTCATGGATCTGGCCCTCAGCCTTGAAGGTGCGCAGGGTGCAACTATAGCAAATCTGGAGCTTCTGGTTACGGTGCGCGATTGTCTGCTGGCGGCGAGCGGTCAGCTTGGCGAGACCTGTGCGGACTCTCCCGCTCCTGCTGGCTGGTTTGCACCTGCCGCTGACCAGAAGCTTGCCATACCCAAACACGCCGCAACCATAGCCGATGCCTTTCTGACCCAGGTGCGTTCCGCCCCTGCCCAGCCATTGCTGGCAGACCGCGCAAGCCTGCGCAGCCGGAGGGATATCCTCATGGGCGCACTGATTCTGGCTCGCCGTTTACGGACGCTGCCCGGCGAGCGCCTTGGCATCATGCTGCCCGCTGCGCCCGCAGTGGTCACGTTGTGGCTTGCGGCACTGCTGGCAGGCAAGACGCCTGTGCTGTTCAACTGGACGGTGGGGCAAGCCAACCTCCGTCACTGCATAACTATAACCGGGGTCAGCCATATTCTCAGCGCAACGGCCTTGCAGGATCGGCTGGAACGTCAGGGGCTGGGCCTTGCATCCCTGCCTGTGCAGTGGGTGCTGCTGGACAAGCTGGCGGCATCGCTGACCATCTGGGAAAAACTCTGCGGCGCGCTCAAAGCCCGTCTGCTGCGTAATCTGAAAGAATACGCGGTGCCGGAAACAGCGGCGGTGCTCTTTACATCCGGCTCGGAATCCCTGCCCAAGGCCGTGCCTCTGAGCCACGCCAATCTGCTCGCCAATGCCCGCGATATTGTGGAGGTGCTGCACCTTGAGCCGGACGATAGCGTGCTTGCCATGCTGCCGCCTTTCCATTCCTTCGGCCTTATGGTGAATATTGTGTTGCCCCTGTCGTTGGGCATCCGCGCCGCCTTTCATCCCAACCCCACTGAACCCGGCCCGCTGGCGGCCTTGGTGCGCGATTACAGGCTTACGCTCATGGCCGCGCCGCCCACATTTCTTGGGGCAGTGCTGGAGCGGGCCGCAGGGACGGAAAATCTTGCAAGTTTGCGCTGCGCTTTTGTGGGGGCGGAAAAATGTCAGGATCATGTCTACCGCGCTTTTGCAGCGCAATGTCCGCACGCGGCGCTTTGCGAGGGCTATGGCGTTACGGAATGCTCCCCGGTGGTTTCAGTCAACAGACCGGGCGACATTGTGTGCGGAACCATAGGCCACGCCATGCCCTCGGTAACACTGGCCCTTGTGCGCGAAGAGGACGGCAATATCTGCGGGCGCGTGGAGGCGGGGCAGACCGGTATGCTTCTGGTGCGCGGCCCCAGCATCTTTGGCGGCTATCTGAGTGATGCGCCCTCGCCCTTTGTGGAGTTTGAAGGCCATACATGGTACCGCACCGGCGACCTTGTGCGATTGGATGAAACTGGCCGCCTGACCTTTCAGGGACGGCTCAAGCGCTTTGTGAAGATTGGCGGAGAAATGATTTCTCTGCCGCAGATCGAATCCGTGCTGCTCGAAATATTCGGCAAGCGGGGAGATGCGCCGGAGCAAGGCCCAGCGCTGGCTGTGGAAGCCACAGCGGAAGAAAGCGGCTCGGCAATTATGCTCTTCACCCCGATGGCGCTCTCCCTGCCGGAAGTGAATGCCGCCCTGCGTGGGGCGGGGCTTTCATCCCTGTATGCGATAAAGCGCATTGTGAATGTGGAGGCGATTCCCCTGCTGGGCAGCGGAAAAACGGACTACAGAGCGTTGAAAGGGAGTGTTGATGCGGTTTAGCTTGCGTGCCTAGGATGCTGTTATGCAAAGGGCCGCAGGAATAATATATGTTCCTGCGGCCCTTTTGTGATCTTTTTGATCGGCATCTGCAGTGGGGATGTGCAGCTTGCTTACATTTGCACCTTGTCCGTTATGAGGGGGAACGCTCCGAGAGTGGCTGCATTTCAAGGTTGCTGCATTACAGCGTAAAGCAGAGAGCCGAGCGCATAAAAACCGAAACCCATGAGGATCACCCCGGACATTCTTGATACGCAAAGGGAAAATCCTTCGGGCAAGCGCCGCTGGGCCAGAGCAACCCCGCCGCTCAACAAGAACCACCACAATAACGACCCCAGAAATACTCCGGCAACAACGGCAAGAGCATTGGTTGCCCCCGGCGTATCGGTCAAGCCGAGGCCAGCGAACAGTGCCGCAAAGGAGAAGATGGTCACCGGGTTGGTGAGCGTAAGAAGGAATGTAGCGGCGATAGTTCCGGAGAGTCCCCTGAATTCATTGGTGCGGGCAGGTGTTGACGCCCGCCGGGGATTTGGCCGCAGGCTGCTACAGCCAAGCCACAGCATGAACAGACCGCCTGCAAGCTTGAGCCACGGGGCAAGCGTCGTCAGTGTTGCCGTTAAAGCTGAAAAGCCGATCGCCGCAAGGCTCGCGTAGATGGCATCGGCCAGGGCCGTTCCCATCCCTCCGGCTACCCCAGCCCAAAAGCCGCGCTCAAGCGTGCGGTTTATGCACAATACGCCGATGGGCCCGAGCGGAGCTGCCACCGCCAGGCCGAGAAGCATGCTTTTACAGAATAACAGGAGTTCCATCAGGCGTTATTTTTGCGGTGTTGACAGTATGTTGTTGATGATCGGGCATATTCATTGCTGGGACCTTGCTCTACGGGGTTAGCCAATCGTCCGTGCCGTGGTCCCTGTGGTAGCCACCGGAATATCTGGCCCACGTGCAGCCATAAATTTTACCGTTTCTGTCCGTGTACAGATTGAAAACAGTCATGCGCTTGATTGTAAAAGAGTCCATCCTGCTTGGTGCAGCAGGGGAATCGTAGTAATATGCCCAGGTTTTGTCACCATCGTCATTGTATTTTTTGTATATTGATCTTTGGAATGAAGAGAACTCATCAATATGCTTGCCCATATAGTCCCCCATCTGAACATATTCGCTCCTAGGCTCTGGCGATATCTTTCCACGTTTCAACTCGCCGTATTTCTTTTTGAATCCACATGTTGAGGACTTTCCCGGTATTGACATCTATGACAGGCTTGCTGGGAGGTGGTCAGTCGAAATAGCAGCCAGGTCTGGAAGGCACCCGGCAAGAATGACTATGATGGATGCGCAGCATTTCAGATCCCCGCCATAGTTTGCATCGCGGGAGTATACTGGCAACTGATGATAGACGCAACGGTTTGTAATTACTAGATTGTTAGTCTGTTTTTGTAGCCAGTGAGAAGTAAAATATGCTAACTTGCTAAAACTAATAGTATAAATTATTGAGTTATTTCGGTATATAAGAGTGACAGAATGTTGTTTGCACATAGAGCGCCGCTGCTTCGCCTGTTGCACGAGAGGCGGGCACAAAAAAGCGCACCCCCAAGGATGCGCCTTTGCATGTCATTGATTTGCACCAGCCGTGATGCCGGATTTTGTTCGCTACTGTTCGGCGCTTTCCTGCAAGACGTCAACCCAGCGCGTCATGCGGGCAGTTTGTTCCAGATACCACAGCGATGCCATAAGCGGCGAAAGGGTACCGCCGTTGGGGTCAAACATGGCAAGGGAACCGCTCTTGCGCAGGGTGTCCCACGCGCTCAGAGCGTCATTAAAAGCCTTGGCGCGTTCCGGGTTCAGGGTGGCGGCAACGCGCGCGCGTTGCGCGTTCAGGCGGGTTTCAAGCCGTTCCTGTTCCGCACTCATGCAGTCCTGCATGCCGGTTGTCACCCCAGCAGCTTCGTCCATGCAGGCCTGATAGGTCTGGCTGAACAGATTCTCCGCCGGGAGGGCGGAGTCTTGCTGATCAGGGCTGTCGGCGGCAGCGGCGGCGCTGGCATCCTGCTGCGCCGGGGGCGCAGCTTGTGGCGCGGCCTCTGCGGCAAGGGCGGGGTGGGCAACAAGCAGCACGGCGCAGAGCGCACTGAATGCGGCAAGATTGGCAAAGAACGTTGCAAAGGATCGACGAGCAGACGACATCCCAGACTCCTTGGCGAAAAAACCTTATATGTTGAAAGTGTACGCGCGCCGGGTGCCGTGCGCAAGCATTCTTACCTGTATTCCCTTCCAGACCACAGCACGCGACCAATAACCCTGAACTGGTCGGCGCAGTCGCCGCGCAAGTCAAGGCTCACAGGCGGATAGGCCGGGTTGACGCTGTTCAGAACAATCTTGCCGGGGAGTTTATCAATGCGTTTTATATAGATGGCGTCTTCAAAGCCAACGGCATAAAGCCGCCCAGGGCTGATTTCCGTCTGCCCCCGATCCAGCAGCACCAGATCGTTATCAAAAATTTCCGGCACCATGCTGTCGCCAGAAACACGCATGAGCACCATACGCCGGGGGTTGCCCTTGCGGCGTAAAAAATCGCCTCTGAAGGCATAGCTGCCCTGGCTGTGACTGTTGACCTCAAGACTGCCCGTTCCGGCAGAGAGCCGCGCTTCTGCCAGCGGCACACTGATAAGATCAGTTTCACAATCCGCCTGAATGCTGGGCAGTTCGCCATCCGCCGCCTCCGGCAGCCGCATGGGCCCGCTGCCAAAAAAAAGCCAGTGGGCGTTTACGCCTGTCTGGGCGGCGCAGGTCTGAATCCACGCAGGCGGCACTTCGCCGCGTTTGCGCGCTCCACACACGGATTGTGGGGTGATGCCCAGCGATCTTGCCAGTTCCGCATCGCTGACCACGCTGAGGGCCTGCATAAGCCTTTGCAATGTTTCTTTGAACTCTGATTTTTCAGGCATGGCGTTCCTCGCTTCCGCGCGAATGGGTGATTGCCGCACACGCTTTCGGCGGGGTTGTTTCAACTTTTCATTCAGGGTATCAATCTCAGGCGTTGCTTGCAAGGAGAAAATAAGCTAAAAACTGATGGTCGCGTGGTTTTGCCCCACATTTTTGCAGATTTTGCCATCCGCATCCGTCGGGCTGCGGTGAACCGATCCACAGGAGGCGGTATGGCTTTCATTTCGTCTTCACTGGAACTGCTGGCTCCGGCAGCGGCCGTTTCTGACCACAGGGCGGGGCTGCCCCTGTATCTTGCGCCTGTGGAGGCGGGTTTTCCTTCTCCGGCGGAGGATTACCTCGACTGCAAGCTGGATCTGCACAGGCACATGGTGCGCAACGAGGCTGCCACCTTCTTTTTGCGCGCTCATGGAGAATCCATGCTGGGCGCGGGTATCCATGACGGAGACCTGCTGGTGGTTGACCGCTCGGTAGAGGCAGGGCACCGCAAGGTGGTTATCGCCGCACTGGAAGGGGAACTGACCGTCAAGCGCCTGCTGCGCCGCGATGGACGCGTCTTGCTCGCCCCAGAGAATCCCCGGTTTGACCCCATCGACATTACAGAAAGCGAATTTGTGCATATATGGGGCGTTGTTACCTATGTCGTCCACAAGCTCTGATTCGCCAGCGTCTTTGTGGGCGCTTGTGGACTGCAACAATTTTTACGCCTCGTGCGAAAAACTGTTCCGGCCCGATCTTGCCAATCGCCCTGTGGTTGTGCTCTCCAACAACGATGGCTGCATCGTGTCGCGCTCGGCTGAGGCCAAGGCTCTGGGCATCCCCATGGGCGCGCCGGAATTCAAGCTCCGTTCCCAGTTGCGCGCGCTGAACGTGGCGGTATTTTCCTCTAATTATGCTCTGTACGGCGATATTTCCGCACGGGTAATCAGTATCCTTGAGCAGTGCTGTTCTCTGGTGGAGCCGTATTCCATTGATGAATCCTTTTTGCGGCTTGAGGCCCCCCAGCGGGCCAATCTGCCCGAATTCTGCCGCGATGTGCGGCAACGCATCCAGCGCTGGACGGGAATCACAGTTTCCGTTGGGGTTGGAGCAACGCGCACCCTTGCCAAGATTGCCACACATGTGGCCAAAAAGCATCCGTCCTACGGGGGCGTGTTTTCCCTTGTACGGCAAGAGCGCGACATCGACCGCGTGCTTGCCGGTACGCCCGTTGAGGATGTTTGGGGCGTGGGGCGGCGGCAGGCGCGGCGCTTGTGGGCCGAGGGCATCTGCACGGCCCTGCATATGAAAAACGCTGACGACATCATGCTGCGCCGTCTGCTCACCGTGACGGGCTGGCGCACGGCTCTGGAATTGCGCGGTGTTCCCTGCCTTGGCAACGAGACCGCTCCTGTGGCGCGCAAAACACTCATGTCCACGCGTTCGTTTGCGCAGCGCATCCACGACAAGGCCATGCTGGCGCAGGCGCTCTCAACCTTTGCCGTGCGCGCGGCCACGCGGCTGCGGCGCGAGGGCCTTGTGGCCAGCTGGCTGGGCGTTCATATCCGCACGGCGCGCCCCGGCCAGGCGGCAGCGGAAGAGCGGCTTTACGACCAGACAGCCCAGTGCCCCCTGCCCCTGCCCACGGCTGACAGCCAGATGTTCATCCGCACGGCGCTGGAGGGGCTGGAGCGCATATTTTTGCCCGGCTTTGCCTATGCCAAGGCAGGGGTGATGCTCTACGGCCTTGAACGGGCCGATGCCGTGCAGGGCAGCCTGCTGGCCCTTGCGGCCGGGATTGAATCCGGCGGCGATGGGCGGCGGCAGAGCCTCATGCGATCGCTGGACAGCATCAATAACCGTTTTGGCCGGGATACGGTTATCTTTGGCGCGCAGGGCATGGGCGAGGCTCCCTGGCATATGCGGCAGGAACACCGCTCCCCCCGGCTCACAACCTGCTGGAATGAACTCCCGCTTGCCCGCTGTTGAAAACGCCTTCCCCTTCCTTCTTCAATTTCCCGCCCCTTGAGTGCATATGCTCGTCATGGTGGAAGTGTCATTTGCGCTTTGCCTGTCTTGCATAAATTTATGATGCAACACATTATTTATGTTGTATTACACAGCAGCAAATTGCCATATTTGCACAAAATTTTAGTTTATAGTATGGTGTCATTATCGGTACAAAAATTACAAATATCATGGGCACGTGGCATGGTATGCTGTGTGTAGAATTGTGATTTTTTATGTTGTGGTTGTTTAACGATTTTGTGTTAACATTATGGAAGTTCGGTAGTAACCGAGGAGGCGTTCAAGAGCTGGTGCTGTCTGCGCTGATGACTCCAGCCCGTTCGTTTTGACGGCCATATTGGGGCCGTGCTTCCATATACTCGTCCCTCCTCAGGGGCTACACCCGCAGCGGTTTTCTGCTGCGGCAGAAGGAGAGTATATGGCGAAGATTTCCGTCAAGAATCTGTTCAAGGTCTTTGGGCCAAATCCGGAGCATGCCCTTCAACTGGCATCCAAGGGGCGTTCCCGCGAAGATATTTTGCGGCAGACCCGCTCCACTGTGGCACTGCGTGATGTTTCCCTCAATATAGCTGAGCGTGAGCTGCTCGTGGTCATGGGGCTTTCCGGCAGCGGCAAGTCCACACTGCTGCGCTGTCTCAACGGACTCATCATGCCTACGGCTGGTTCCGTGCTGGTAGATGATCGGGACATCATGCAGATGAAGCCGCGCGAGCTGCGCCGCGTGCGGCAACGCTGCTTTGGCATGGTTTTTCAGAATTTTGCCCTTTTTCCGCACCGCACCGTGCTGCAAAACGCGGCCTTTGGCCTGGAGGCCATGGGGGTTGGCGAGGCCCTTCGCCTGAAAAAAAGCGGCGAAATGCTCGAGCGCGTTGGCCTCTCCCAGTGGGCTAACGCCTATCCCCGGCAGCTTTCCGGCGGCATGAAGCAACGTGTGGGCCTTGCCCGCGCCCTGGCAATGGAGCCGGAAGTGCTGCTGATGGACGAGGCTTTCAGCGCGCTTGATCCGCTTATCCGGCAGGAAATGCAGGAAGAACTCCTGACCCTCCAGCAGGATATCCGCAAAACCATCATCTTTATTACCCATGATCTGAACGAGGCCTTCCGGCTTGGCGACCGCATTGTGCTGCTGCAGGACGGCGCGGTGGTGCAGACCGGCACGCCGGAGCAGATACTGCAATCGCCAGCCAACAGTCACGTGGCCCGCTTTGTGGCCTCCGCCGACGTGACCCATGTGCTCACGGCTGGCGGCATCATGAAACGGTCAGAAGACTGGGCCGTACTGGGCCTTGACGGGCCGCATTCCGTTTTGCGCAAAATGGCCGCGCATTCCATAAGCTCGCTGTTTGTCATTGATGCGCAGCGGCGCTTTGCGGGCATTCTGTATGCCGCCGACGCCGAGCGCATGGTGGCCCAAGGCAAGACGGACATTGCCGCCATCACCCAGCGCGACATAACAACAGTCGCGCCCTCGACCCCCATTGCAGAAGTGATGCCCATCATGGCTGAGCTTCCTTATCCGCTGGCCGTTGTTGACGAGCGGCAGAGGCTCCAGGGCGTCATCGTGCGCGGCCTGCTGCTGGCGGCAATGGTGGAAGGCATGGAAGCGGGAGGTCAAAATGCTGCCTAGAATTCCCCTGGCCCAGAGCATTGACGCCTCCGTAGACTTTCTGGTGGAAACCTGCTCGGATTTTACCCGCGCTGGTTCTGCGGCAATGGGCACGCTGCTGGACGGGTTTGAAAATCTGCTCATGTTGCCCCAACCCTGGCTTTTCATCATCCTGCTGGGCCTTGTGTGCTGGTGGGCCACGCGCAGTATCAAGTTGCCCGCCTTTTCCATGCTGGGCTTTGCCCTGCTGTGGAACCTTGGCTTGTGGGAACCGACCATGAGCACGCTTGCCCTGGTGCTTTCCGCAACCTTGCTTTCCGTGCTGCTGGGGGTTCCCTGCGGCATCCTGGCGGCGGTGTCGGGCTGGGGCAGGCAGATCATCATGCCCGTGCTGGATGTTATGCAGACCATGCCCGCATTTGTGTATCTTATCCCCGCCATCCCCTTTTTCGGCATCGGCAAGGTAAGCGCCGTTGTGGCAACGGTGGTCTTTTCCGTGCCGCCAGCCATTCGCCTCACCTGCCTGGGCATCCGGCAGATTCCCGCAGACCTTGTGGAGTGCGCCGAGGCTTTTGGCCTCACGCGTGTGCAGCGCCTGCGCAAGCTTGAGCTGCCCCTCGCCATGCCCACCATTGTGGCGGGCGTAAACCAGACAATCATGCTGGCGCTTTCCATGGCGGTCATCGCTGCCATGATCGGTGCGCGCGGCCTTGGCGGTGAAGTCTGGAAAGCAATTCAGAGATTGCAGATAGGAAATGGCTTTGAAGCCGGACTTGGAATTGTTATCGTGGCAATCACACTTGATCGCCTCTTTCGTGCGTTGGCGCAAAAATGCGCCGGACAAAACTAGACGGGAGGACGCAATGACACGCAGACTTTTTATAATGGTTCTTGCCATCATGGTTTTGTGGGTGTGGCCTGCTCAGGCCGCTGCCGGCAGCAAACAGAACAAAACCCTTAAAATTGTCTATGTCGAATGGGATTGCGCCACTGCCTCCAGCAATCTTGCCAAGGCCGTGCTGGAAGACAAGCTCGGCTACAAGGTGGAATTGCTGCCCGTTACCCAGCCAATATTGTGGACGAGTATTGCCACCGGCGATGCCGATGCCATGGTGACTGCCTGGCTGCCTGACACCCACGCCGCCATGTACGGCAAGGTGAAAAATCAGGTGGAAATGCTGGGCAAGCTTGTGGGCGGCGCGCGTCTGGGGCTGGCCGTACCGGATTATGTGCCGCTCAAGTCCATTGATGAACTGGATGCCAATGCGGACAAGTTCAAGGGGCGCATTGTGGGCATTGATCCGGGTTCCGGCCTGATGCAGCTCACGGAAAAAGCCCTTAAAGACTATGATATAAAGCAGTTGCAGCTTGTGGAGGGCAGCGGAACCATCATGACCTCCAGCCTGGCTGAGGCCATCCGCAAGCAGGAATGGATTGTGGTGACGGCATGGTCGCCCCACTGGATGTTTGGCCGCTGGCAGATGCATTATCTGGATGATCCGTTGGGCAGCCTGGGCAAGGAAGAAGGCATTTTCAAGGTTGGCCGCAAAGAGCTGAAAAAGGATCACCCCGATGCCTGGGCCTTTTTGACCAACTTCCGGTACGAAGATCCAAGCCAGCTCCAGAGGCTCATGAACTGGAATCAGGAAAAGGGCGCAGATCCTCTGGAAAACGCCCGCCGCTTCATGAAGGAAAATCCCCAGATGGTAGAAGCCTGGCTTAAAAAATAATCAATGCCTGCAAGAGGCCTTGTTGTTCCTCCTGATGCACCCCGGTTGCCCGCAAAGGCCGCCGGGGTGTATGCGTTCAGGGCCGCGCGGAATGAACGGCTGGCGGGCCAAGACTGTCGCCGCGCGCGGGCCAGATAATCCGCACAGCGCCGTCGCGCCCTGTAAAGTACAGCGGCACCTTGGCGGCATCGCACCATGCGCGTAGTGGTTGTGAAGGGTAGCCATAGCGGTTTTCAAATCCGCACGAGGCGGCCACAATACCGGGGTGCACCGCCTCATAAAATTCCGGCAGAAATCCTGTGGCAGAGCCATGGTGCGGCGCAACAACAACCTCGGCGCGCAGGTCATCGCCATTATCAATCAGACGGCGCAGCACCGGGCGTTCCGCATCGCCCAGAAAAAGGGCCAGGCCACGGCCATGCTGAGTCAGCCGGGCCACCACCGAGGCATCGTTGCCTTGCCATGCGTCCCACTCGTTCATTGGCGGGTGCAAAACTTCCAGGCGCAGACCCAGAGACGGTTTGCCCAGTATCAGAACATCGCCACGGACAAGGGCGCGGCTGCGGTGGGCCGTGCGCGCCGCGCGCCACTGTTCGCCCCAACTGCCCTTGCCTTCGCGCCCATTGTCCAGCAGGTGATCCACACGAAAGACGCGCAGTATGTGCAGCAAGCCGCCCATGTGGTCCAGGTCGGGGTGGGTGTTGAGTATGGCGGCCAGGTGCGGCGCGTCATTATAGGTCAGGGCCGGGGCCACCAGCGCCTGCCCCGGATCAAAACGCGGCGAGGCGCTGCCTCCGCCGTCCAGCAGCAGGCGCACATGCCCCGGCAGACGCAGCAGCAGGGCCTGACTCTGCCCCACATCCAGCACATCAAGACGGATATGGTCTGACAGGCGCTCTGCGGTGCGCAGGGCCGGGCCAACGCATAACAGCAGCGCCCCGGCCAGCAGCAGACGTCGCGCCGCGCGGGGCAGGTCTGCGCGCCCCGCCTTCAGCGCCAGCGCCCCAAGCAAGGCCGCAAAAGCTGGCAGGGCTGTCCAGTGCGGGCGCAGCAGGGCCGGGGGCTGCAACAGGTTTGCGCCAGCCAGCCACGCAAGGCAGTCTGTAAGCCATTGGCAGGGCAGAGCCGCCATGTCCAGCACTGCCCGCGCCGCAAGGTCAAGACCAAGAGCGGACAGGAACAGGCCGAGCACAGAGGCGGGCAACACCAGCATGTCGGCCACGGGCAGCCAGAGCACATTGAGCCAGAACCAGTGCCCCATATTGTTGAACAGCAGCATGTTCAGAGGCAGCAGGGCAATCTGGATGCCCAGGGAAACCAGAAATATCCGCGTTAATACCCACGTTCCCCGGCGGATCTTTTGATTCACATGTCTGCCAAGGCCGTTGCTCTGCCGTATTTGCGCAGCCGCATCCGGCTCCGGGGCCAGCACCCGCAGCCAGGGCAGGCTCATGCCGATGACCGCCACGCACAGCACGGAAAGTTGCAGGCCTGTGTCCAGCATGCTCAGCGGGGAGACCACGCTGATGCAGAGCAAGGCGGCGCAGAGCACATCAAGCGTTGTGTGGGGCCGCCCGCGCAAAAAATAGACGGCAAGAAGCAGCAGCATGACGGCAGCCCGCAGCAATGACGCCGGGGCATCGCCCAGCCACAGGTAGGCCAGTGCTGGCGGCAGTGTTGCCAGCAGCGCCCAGACGGCGCGGGGGCGGCGCAGGTATATGCCGGGGCGAACCCGCGCGGCGGCAAGTACGCAGAGCAGGCCCACAAGGCCCGCCACTGTAAGGTGCTGGCCGGAAAGGGCGAGACTGTGCACAAGCGTGGCCGAGGCAAAATTGTTCAGTGTCTGCTGGTTCAGGTATTGCCTGTCGCCAAAGAGCAGAGCCAGCAGGATGGCCTTGCCCTGTGAAAGCTTGTACGGCGTGGGTTTGTTATGGGCTGGTGGAGGGGAAGCGTCAGCCGCTATGGTTTCGTCTGCTCCTCCCGTATGGGACTGTGCCGCCGCCTGGGCCGGAAACAGCGCGTGCACAAAATCCTGCCGCAATGATTCGCGCCAGCGGGCGGAGAGGGTTGGCTGGCCGGAAATGTGCGGCTCTCCCTGATTGCCCAGAGTCCACATGCGCCAGCGCACACCCTGAGCCGCCAGCCACAGGCCCCAGTCGGTCTGGCCTTCGTTGGCAAAGCCCTGCGCGGGCATGGGGCGTCGCGTCAGGCAGACTGTCTGGCCGGGGAGCGGAGGAGAAAGGGCAATGGCGGCTGTGGGCGCTTCCCATGTCCAGGCCAGTTTGCCGGGCAGAGGGCGAACAGTTGAATTTGCGGCGCCTGGCGGTATTGCGGCAGCATCAGAGGCAGAGGGCAAGCCGTCCCTGCCGTCCGTATCGGCGGGGCGCACATCGCTCAGCAGCAGGCGCAGGCGGTTGTCGGGCAGGCCCTGCATATCGCGCACAATGCCGCACACTCGCGGCGGCTGGGCAGATTCGTGCAGCCATTGGGGCGGCTGGCCCGTTTGCCTTGCCTGCGCTTCTGTTGTGAGCAGGGTTTGCCACGGGCAGCCATAGAGCTGCCAGTATCCTGTCAGAAATCCCGCCAAAAGGCACAAGGAGGCCAGAGCCGTGCGCGCGGCGCGCCACAGGCGGGCATCCACAAAAAGCAGCAGCAAGGCGCAGCAAAGCGAGGGCAGGGGCCAGGGGGCCGCGGTAATGCCCGCTATCCAGAAGCCCAGATATGTCTGCCAGAGCAGGGGGGCTTGCAATGGAGGGTGCCGCATGAAGAGCCTTGGGAGAGATGTGAGGTGTCGCGCCCTTGCAGCAAGAGCACCTGCTCACGCAATCGCAGTTTATCTGCGCTGTTAAACGCCGAAGCGGGAGTCTTGCAAACTTTGAAAATGCACATTTTCGAAGGAAATTTGCATCTAGGGGTTGTTTCTAAATAAAATATTTTGCGCCGAGGACAAGGAAAACAGTATTTTTTACGACAGGAGTGGACTTTTTCTGTCCATGACTGGAGTAAAAATGCTGGATGACGCAGTGATCGGCCAAAAGAATTATTTAGAAACAGGCCCTAGGACAACTCCCGGGCCATATCCCGTTCTTCTGCCCTGCGTTTGAGTGTTTCGCGGTGGTCGTGCAGTTTTTTGCCCTTGCCGAGGGCAATTTCTACCTTGATCTTGCCCCTCTTGAAGTAGAGGCTCACGGGCACAACCGTCAGGCCCTGCTGGGCCACCAGCCCCGCGAATTTGGAAATTTCCCGCTCGTGCAGCAGCAGTTTGCGCGCGCGGTCCGGCTCCTGCGACACATAGCCCGCGTTGGCGTAGGGCGCGATGTGCAGCGAAACAAGCCAGGCTTCTCCCTGGCGAAAGTCTACGTAGCTGTCGATAAAGTTGACCTTGCCCGCGCGGATGCTTTTGACTTCCGGGCCGGTCAGTACAATGCCCGCCTCGGTGAACTCGGAAAGTTCATAGAGGTGGCGGGCCTTTTTGTTCAGGGCCACAGTGGATGGGGGTGTTTTCTGGCTCATGGGTGACTGTATGTGAAAAGGCTTGTGGTGTGAAATGCCAGTTCCTGTCCCAGTGACTGTTGCAACGCTTCGCGCACCATGCGCTTGGAAGCGGCCACATCGGTGCTGAGCAGCACGCTGTTGGCCAGATCCATGCAGGTCTGGGCGTTGAACTGGCGTATAAGGTGCTTCATGCCCGGTACAAATCGGGGGGCGGCGGACACAGTGTCCACGCCCATGCCCAGCAGCAGGGCCAGGCCAAAGGGGTCAGAAGCAAGCTCGCCGCAGACGGAAACACCTATGCCCTCGCGGTGGGCGGCGTCAATGATGTGCTTGAGCGAGCGCACGATAGCCGGATGCAGCGGCTCGTTGAGGTAGGCCACATGGCGGTTGTTGCGGTCAATGCCCATTATGTAGTGGATAAGGTCATTGGTGCCGATGCTGAAAAAGTCGCATTCCCGCGCAAGGGCATCGCAAATAAGGGCCGCAGCCGGGGTTTCAACCATGACGCCCAGGGGCAGCAAGGGGGCATGGGGCAGGTTTTGCGCCGCAAGCTCCTGATGCAGCTCCTGCATGATGCGCCGTACCTGCTGCACTTCATCCAGGCAGGAAATCATGGGCAGCATGATGGCCACATTGCCCATGGCCCCGGCGCGCATGAGCGCCCGCAACTGCGTGCGAAAAATGCCTTGATGGCGCAGGCAAAAACGTATGCCGCGCAACCCCAGCGCGGGGTTTGGCTCCTTGAGCACTGCCTGCGCGTGGAGCATCTTGTCTGCCCCCACGTCAAGCGTGCGGAAGACCACTCGATCCGGCGCGGCCCGCTGGGCCACTGCCGCGTATTCTGCCAGCAGGTCTTCTTCTGACGGCAGGCGGTCGGTAAAATAGGCGAATTCGGTGCGGTACAGGCCCACGCCGTCGGCCCCGCACTGGGCAAGAGCAGACAGCTCGTTGGTGCCTTCAAGATTGGCCTGCACTTCCACGCGCACGCCATCGCACATCTCGGCGGGCCAGCGGGCAGATTTGAGCGTGAGGTCTTCCCACGCCGTATATTCCTCGCGCCGGGCCGCAAAGCGGGCCTCGTCAGCCTCATCGGGGCTCAGCAGCACGCTGCCGCCGAGGCCGTCAACTACCAGCGTCTCGTTTTCGCGGGCAATGTCCATAAGCCCGGTAACGCCCGCAAGGCAGGGAATGTGCAGCCCGCGCGACAAAATGGCCGTGTGGGAGGTGGGGCCGCCTTCTGCGGTCAGAATGCCCAGCACCCGGTCGAGGTTGAGTTCCATGACATCAGCAGGGGAGAGGTCCTCCGCCACCAGCACGCCGGGGGTTTCATCCTCTCCCTTGTGGGCCGGGTCTGCCGCCAGATGCTCGCGCAGGCGCAGACCCACGGCGCGGATATCCTGGGCGCGGTCGCGCAGGTAGGCGTCGTCCATGCTTCTGAACAGCGCGCACAGTTCATCCACCGTGAGCTTGAGGGCCCACGAGGCGCACACAAGGTTGCTTTCTATGCGGGCCAGCGCGGCCTTGAGCAGCTTGGGGTCGCGCGCCATTTCCATCTGGGCGGCGATGACGTCGCGGTATTCCGAAAGGTCTTCCGGCACATTTTCCATGGTGGCGGCCAGTGAGGCGCGCACGCCTTCAGCGGCGGCGCGCAGGGTCTCCTGCTCCGCAGCTACTTCGGCGGCAGTGATGCGACGTTCGTCATCCTGCCGTGTCTTGTGCATGAAGCGCACCCTGCCTATGGCTATGCCAGGCGAAACAGGTGTGCCGAAAAGTACCGCGCGGGCCATGTCAGTCCTGTAAATTGGTTAAAAATTGGGCCAGACCACAAAGGGCCTCGCGGGCATCGTCACCCTGAGCCACCAGGGTCAGTTCTGCATTGGCGGGCGGCGCAAGGGAAAGGATGTCGAGCATACTTTTGGCGTCTACTTCGCCTGTGTCGCTGACAAGCAGTATATCTGAGGCATAGCGCTGCGCCTCTTGCGCCAGACGGGCCGCCGGTCGGGCGTGCAGGCCGTTGCGCAGGCCAATGCATACCCGTAGCGCCAGCCCGCGCGGCGTTTGTTCTATGGCTTCTTCCATCATCTTACCTTATGAGCGTGTTATCGGCCAAGGGGGGACAAAGCGTGTCCACTACCGAAAAACACGTATATTCTACATGCCTATGAAGCCCAAGTCCACGAGAATAAGGGCTCCTGTTGTCACAACCCAAAGCAGCAGCCGTGGCAGGCGCATTCGCCCTACGAGCCATGCGGCGGCAAGCACCGCTGCGGCGCCCATGGCATAGGCAGTCCAGGGAAAGGGCTTCATGGTGCTGATGGGCAGATGCCAGATGACCAGGGCAGCCAGCGCCGCATTGACCATCTTGAGCCTGTCCACCCAGTTGATGAGGTTGAGCTTGCGCAGGCGGGCGAGCGTGGTCAGCCCGTACCGCAGGCCGGAAACAAAACAGATGGCCCTGAACAGCAGCAGGGAGCCGAACAGAATCACCGCCAGCAGCATGGCCATGTTGGTAAAGCCAGCCAACAGCAGGCTGATGCTGAGCAGCGACCACAGGGGCAGCAATGTGCCGCTGAAAAATGAGTCGCCCAGGGCGGAAAGGGTTGTCGCCAGTGTTTCGCGCACGGAATTCAGCACGCCCTCCGGCAGCGCCCCCTTGGCGATGGCCTGTTCGAGCGAGAGCAGGATGCCCACGAAAAGGGGAATCATGAAGGGATGGGTGTTGCTGTGTCCCGCGTAACGGCTCATGGCGCGGGCAAAGGCCTGCGGCTCGGGATACAGCTCTCGCAGGGCAGGTTCCAGCACGTAGGCCAAACCTATCTGCTGCATCCCCCGGGCGGTCATGGCTGCATTGATGCAGCTTGTGCGCGCGAGGCAGGCAAGTACAACGCGTGTGGGATACATGGCAACCCCGTGGCATGCCGGTTTGGCCGTTGCAGCGAGGGCGCGTTCAAAAGGAAAGCGCCGCCTTATGATCACTCAGCCACGATCTGCTGCCGCAAGCTGGTTCCGCAGCGTGCGCAACTGCTGGCCTGACGCAAGCAGGAGGCAAAAGAGCCCTGGAGTGAACAGCCCCTAAGCTTCCGGCTCTGCCTGCTCTGTGCCCGTCAGCAGGGCGTAAATTTCCTTGCCCGACCAGCCGCGCACGGCATCTTGCACCCTGCGGGCAATCTGACGGGGCTTGCCGCCCTGAGCAAGTTCCTCTTGCGCCAGCAGCAGCACATCTTCCCTTGGGGTGCGCTCTGCCTGCTCCGGAGGGCCGACAACCACGGTGATTTCGCCCAGCAGTTCATCGGGCAGCAGCTCGCTGTCTTCCAGACGACCTACTATAAATTCCTCGTGTTCCTTGGTCAATTCCCGGCACACGGCCACCTCGCGGGGGCCAAGAATGCGGGCGGCCTGGGCAAGGCTCTCCTTGAGGCGATCCTTGCGCTCAAAAAAAATGAGTGCGCCCGGCACATGGGCAAAGGCGGCAAAAAGGGCATCGCGTCCTGCGGCATCGCGCGGCAAAAAACCCAGAAAACTGTGCGGCAGCGGGGGAATGCCAGCGGCGGAAAGGGCCGTCACAGGAGCCGAAGGCCCCGGCAGGGGGGATACGGCAAGGCCCTCCTTGCGGCAGGCCCGCACCAGCCGGTAGCCGGGGTCCGCCAGCAGCGGCGTTCCGGCATCGGAGACAAGGGCAACTGTCTGGCCTTCACGCAGCATGCGCAATACGCCCTCTTGACGTTCGGCCTCGTTGTGATCGTAAAAACTCAGCAGCCGATGGGCTTCAATGCCGCAGTCGCGCAACAGGCGGGCAGTGCGGCGCGTATCCTCTGCCAGCACAAGATCGGCGCTCGCCAGCACTTCGCGCGCTCGCGGCGAAAGATCACCAGGGTTGCCAAGTGGCGTTGCCACTATCCACAGACGGTTCGCATTCAAAGGCATGGCGGCAGTGCTCCAGGTGCAGGGTATCGCCCTCGCGCACAATGCAGACCACATCAAACCGGCAGGGGCTGCTCCATGCATCGTGGGCCGCAAGCCACGCCCTGGCCGCCCGGCACAGGGTACGCTGCTTGGCAGGGGTCAGTGCGGCGGCGGGGCCGCCGTAGGTTGAACCGCTGCGGGTTTTTACTTCGACAAAAACAACGGTGTCGCCATCGCGGCAGACAATATCGAGTTCAAGCCTGCCGCTGCGCCAGTTACAGTCCAGCAGTTCCATGCCGTTGCGTTGCAGCAGCTTGCGGGCGGCTTCCTCGCCTTTGCGCCCAAGGTTCAGATGGGCCGGGGCGGCGGCTTGTTCATCCTTGCCGCCAAAAAGTGTTTGCAGCCAGCGCGGCGTCACAACAGGCTGCCCTGCCGCGGGCTGGGCTTTTCGGGCAAAACGCCGCGAAAGGTCAAGCGGTGCTGGGGGCAGGGGCCAAGGCGGCGCAAGGCTTCGTAATGATCCTCTGTGCCGTAGCCTTTGTGCGCTTCAAACCCATAACCGGGCCAGCGTTTTTCCAGCCGGGTCATGAGCTTGTCCCTGTAAGTTTTGGCAAGGATGGACGCAGCGGAAATGGCAGGTTCGCTGGCATCGCCGCCAATAATGCAGCACTGCGAGGGCAGGGGGGCTGCGTGCCCCTTGCGCCAGTGGAAGGTAAAAACCTCTCCGGGCACGGTTTTGTTGCCGTCAATGAGCAGATGCGCTGGCGCGCAGCGCAGGCAGCGCACGGCCCTGCTCATGGCTTCAAAGGTAGCCTGCAAAATATTGATGGCGTCAATGCGGGCGGGCCACACCACGCCCAGCCCCCAGGCTACTGCGCACTGACGTATGCGCGGGGCGAGCATTTCGCGGGTTTTGGCGCTGCATGCCTTGGAATCGTTGAGGCCCGGCAGGTCGTAGCACTCCGGCAATATGACCGCAGCGGCTACTACCGGCCCGGCCAGACAACCGCGACCGGCCTCGTCTATGCCAGCGGTAAAAATTTGCGGGACGGTCTGGCTGTTTGCCTGCAAAAGGGAAGAATCATCCTGAGGCAGCGGGGCGCTCGAGGTGCTCACCAGTTGGACAAGGCTCGCCTGTGCCTGCTGGTTGCGCGGCTTTGCCGGGCGGCTCGTTGCTTTTCTGCCCATGATTTCTCCGCTGCGCAGCAATGGCCGCGATCCCATGGTCAATGCGTGATGGTCAGCGCGTCGGTTTAAAGCCGTTTACGAATGAAATGAGTTAACTGCTCTGCAAGGATTTTTCTGAAAATCCTTGCCATGAAATGCGAGCAGGCAGGCTTTGTCTACCGTACGCGAGCATTTCAAGTGCTAGTGTTCTAAAGACGCGCGAACAGCGCGCCAGGGATTTTGCAGTTGCCTGCATGCCCTGGCGCGCCGTAAAAACGCTCGCTGCGATTCTGATGCCTAAAAAAGGATCAGAAGCGGCCACGCGGCTTGATGCGCGCGGCTTTGCCCTTGAGGGCACGCAGGTAGTACAGGCGGCTGCGGCGCACGCGGCCCTGCGTGATCAGCTCAACGCGGTCGATGAAGGGCGAGTTGAGCGGGAAAATACGTTCCACGCCCACGCCGTCGGAAACCTTGCGCACCGTAAAGGTGGCGCTGGTGGTGCCGCGCTTGATGCGGATAACGTTACCCTGGAAGACCTGGATACGTTCTTTTTCGCCTTCCACAATGCGCAGGTGCACTTTCACCGTGTCGCCGGAGCGAAACGCGGGAAGATCCATGCGCTGGTTTTCCAGTTCAATTTTCCTGATGATGTCCATCGTGAACTCCTTGCAAATCCGGGCGGATTGTTGCGTCGTTGCAAAGCGGCGCCGATGCGCTCAGGCCGCCGTGTTGCGTCAGTAGTAGTCGCCTAATATCCTGTCGGCCAGAATGGCGGCCGCGCTGCGCACCGAAAGATGGTTGTAGCCCAAAAAACGCACCGGCCTCAGAGTGCCTTCGCACTGTTCAAGCACCTCCGGCGCAAGCCCTTGCGCCGTGCCCAGGCAGAGCATAACCGGCCCCTGGTCGCACCAGCGCCGCACGTCACGCGGAGTCATGGGCATGCGTCCCGGTTGGGATGCCTTGCCCTTGGCAGGCCAGACGGCAGAACTAGCCACCAGTCTGGGTCGCGTTCCATGCTGCGCGGTCATATGCGCCACCGCTTCTTCAAGCGAAGTCGCGGGTTGCACCAGGCCGAGGGCCTGAGCGCGGTCGGCGTTTCCTGTACCGCCCGGCCCCCGCGTCCAGTGACGCAAAATTTCTTCCAGCACCCGCAACTGGTCGCGAAGAGGGGTCACCGGATAAAAGGAACCCATCGCATAGCTGCGGGAAATTCGGGCTATATCGTGTATGTCCAGATTTGTCAAAGAGGAAGCGCCGATTTTTTTTGGCCCAAGGGAAACCGGGTAGTGAACAAGGCAGAACGAAAGGTTGCGTCCGGGCCTGTCACGCGGGGTTTCAGCCAGCGTTTGCACGTCTTCGCGGTAGAGCGGCGCTTCATTCAACATTTCCGGGCGCATGCGCAAGGTGGCGCGCACGGATTCCTGCCTGCGCCACTGGGCAATGCGGGCATGGTCGCCGCTTTGCAGCACCTCGGGAACAGACAGGCCTTCCAGGGATTCTGGCCGCGTGTAGTGCGGATATTCCAGCAATCCGTGAGAAAAACTTTCATCGTCGCCGGATTCTTCCTTGCCCATAAAGCCGGGCATGAGTCGGGCCACGGCCTCCAGCACGGAAAGAGCCGCGCTTTCGCCGCCGTTGAGTACAATATCACCCACGCTCACAGGTTCAAGCGGAAAAAGCTGCAACAGCCGTGCGTCAATGCCTTCGTACCTGCCGCAAACAATGGTCAGGTCTTCCTCGTGGGCAAGGTCGCGCACCATGTCCTGCGTCAGCGGGCGGCCGCCGGGGGCCATGAACAGCATCCGGCCTGGTCGCTCAATGGAGCGCAGGGCACGGGCCAGAGGCTCGCCCTGCATGACCATGCCGGGGCCGCCGCCGTAGGGGCGGTCGTCCACGTGGCGGTGCTTGTCGGTGCTGAACTGCCGGGGATCATGAAAGCTGCATTCCACAATGCCAGCCTCCCGCGCACGGCCCATGAGGGCGGTGGACAGGGGCGACTCGAAAAATTCGGGAAAAAGCGTGACAAGGTGAAAACGCGGCATGGGCGGAGAGTGCCGTAAAAACGTTCGCCTTGCAAGAAAATGTCTGCCGGGGCGCTTAGACGCGCGGGTGTAAGGCGGAAAGGGCGCGCAGCAGGGTAGTCGGGCTCTGGCGGAGCACCAGTGGTCGAAAAAATTCTGGTTGAAAGGCTGTTTTGGCGCTCACCTGCTGTGCAACGCTCAGCCAGTGGCCGGGGCTGGGCAGACTGCGCCAGTAAAATACGCCCATGGGCCCGTGCCATATCCCGGCTCTTTGCCCGAAACCGCCTGTGGGAACCCTGGCAGGATCCATGCCCAGCCCCAGACCGGATGCCTTGAGCAGCGCCTCCTTGATTGTCCAGCGGCGCAGGGCTTCGCGGTTGATGCTCTGCTGTGAAAAGCCGGTCTCGCGCCGGGGCAATTCTGACGGGGCAAAGGCATTGGGGGCAGGCGGCAGGGAAAGCAACGATTCGGCATCCAGCGCATGCGGGGGCATGGCATGAGAGGCCAGCTCTGCATCTGCTGGCCCAGGGCAAAGGGCGCAAAAGGCCGCCTCGCCGCTGTGGCTGAAGGCCGCATGCCAACCGGGGAGCAGGGGACGGCCCTGAGTATCCATGCCCAGGTGCGGCAGCGGCCCAGTTGCGGTTGAGAACGGTGCCTTGGCCTGCTGCGCGGCATGCGTCACCAGTTGGGCGCGTGCGAGCAGCCGCGACAGAGCCGCCCGCAGTACGTTCTGCTGCGCCTCCGGCGTCTCGGCCTGCCCGTTGGGCGAGCGGCCAAAGCGGCGCACATGGGCAAGCTGCCTGTCGTCCAGCCACGGTTCCAGCGCCGCTTCAAGGGCACGCCGCCAGCCGTCCAGCTCTATAATGGAGCCATCGGGCAGGGGGGTGCAGAGTATTGTAAGCGGTCGTTCCATGATTTTTCGTATTTTGCTGTTTGCGGCAAAGACGCGCAAACCGGCTGTTTTACAGAAAACAGCCGGTTTGTCATCTATAAGAGGAAGAGGTGGTCTGCCCCACCCCAGTGGTTATTCGGCAGCCTTGTGCTTCTGGTGCTCGGCAATGACCTTTTCCGCCACGGGTTGCGGGGCTTCTTCATAATGGGCAAATTCCATGGTGAAGAATCCCTGTCCACCGGTCATGGAGCGCAGGTCGGGCGCGTAGCGCAGCACTTCGCTCATGGGCACGTGGGCCTTGATTTCCGTGCTGCCGCCCTGCGAATCCGAACCCAGCACCTTGCCCCGGCGGGAGGAAAGGTCGCCGATGACATCGCCCATGCTTTCATCGGGCACGGAAACGGTGAGCAGTACAATGGGTTCGAGCAGCACGGGCTTGAGGCCTTCCATGGCCTTTTTGAAAGCAATGGAGCCAGCCACCTTGAAGGCCATTTCTGACGAGTCTACCGTGTGGTAGCTGCCATCGTAGACCTTGACTCGGAAGTCCACCACCTGGCATCCGGCCAGAAATCCGCGCGCGGCGGCTTCCTGAACGCCCTTGTCGATGGCGGGAACATACTGGCGGGGGATAACGCCGCCCACGATGGCGTCTTCAAACACATAGCCGGAGCCGCGCGGCAGGCCTTCCATTTCAATCCAGCAGTCGCCAAACTGACCACGCCCGCCGGACTGCTTTTTGTGGCGGCCCTGCACCTGGCATTTGCCGCGCACGGTTTCACGGTAGGGAACCTTGGGCGTTTTGAGTACGATATCCACCTTGAAGCGGCGTTTGGCCTTTTCGACCGAAAGCTCGATATGCAACTGCCCCATGCCGGAAAGCAGGATGTCGCCGGTTTCTTCATCGCGTCCCAGACGCAGGGTGATGTCTTCGTCCAGCAGCCGCTGCATGGCGGCGTAGACCTTGTCTTCCTCGCCTTTTTCCTTGGGGGCGAGGGCGTAGGTAATGAGCTGCGGGGGCAGGGTGGGCATTTGCAGGGCAAAGGGGGCTTTTTCATCGCAGAGGGTGTCGCCCGTGCGGGTGTTCTTGAGCTTGGCAACGGCCACGATGGCGCCGGGGCCAATGGGCTCTTTGCAGGGAGTCTGCGTTTTACCCTGAATGTACAGCAGGTTGCCAAGACGTTCGTTTTCTTCCGTGCGGGAGTTTTTCAGCGTGGCATCACCGTTGATGGTGCCGGAAAGAATCCGCAAAAGGGAAAGCTGCCCCGAAAAAGGATCGGCCAGAGTTTTGAAAACAAAGCAGGCCACCGGTCCATCCGGGTCAGCGGCGCGTTCTGCGCCATCGCGGCCAGCAAAGGGCGGGCGATCAAGGGGCGAGGGCAGCAGGGCTTCAATGGCGGCCAGCACTGATTCGCCGCCCTTGTTTTCAAGAGCCGAGCAGGCCAGCACCGGCGTAAGCTCACCCTTGAGCACGCCCGAGCGCAGGCCGGTTTTGAGGTCATCTTCTGAAAGAATGCCTTCTTCCAGATACTTTTCCATGAGTTCTTCATCGCTTTCTGCGATATTTTCTATGGTCACATCGCGCAGCAGGCTGACATCGTCAGCCAGGGCAGCGGGGATTTCAGCCTCTGCGGCTGCGCCGTTTTCGCCAAACATGCGGGCCTTGCCCGTCAGCACATCGGCAACACCCACAAAGGATTCGCCCTGGCGAATGGGCAATTGCAGCACAACGGGCTTGACGTTCAGGCCGGAGAGCCCGTCAAGGGCCATCTGAAAATCGGCGCGGTCGCGGTCAACCTTGTTGACCACTATAATGGAGGGCAATCCGGCTGCGCGGACCAGATTCCAGAATTTTTTGGCAAGGGGGCGCACGCCGTCCACGGCGTCCAGCACAAAAACAACGCTGTCCACGCCTTTGAGCAGGCATTCCATGTCGCCTGTAAAGTTGCCGTCACCGGGGATATCCAGAAGGAAATGGCGGTTTTTATTCCAGAGATATGTGGCGCAGGAGGGTTGAACGGAGCCGCGTCGGCGGGTTTCTTCGGGTTCGTAGTCAAGGCATGTGGTGCCGTCTTCTACAGCCCCCAGGCGATTCACCGCCCCGGCCTTATAGAGAAGCATCTCTGCCAGGGATGTTTTGCCGCAACCGCCGGTTCCGACGATGGCGAAGGTGCGTTGCATTTCCAGTGGAGTAGGCATGGTTTTCTCCCTTCGTAAGCGATATGGCGCGCCCTTGGCGGCCTGGTGAACGAAACTAGGGAAAGGAACAAGTCTTCCATCTGCTATTGGTTCCCACGTTACAGGCTTGTCGCAAAAAAGGAAAGAGGCCGCGACTTTTAATGTAAGGCTTAACGCTTGACAGCAGAGGCCGCCGCTGTGACAGTTGGTCGGATATATATTGGAGCAGGCGGAGGGAGCGACCATGGCGCTATGGGAATGGGCCGGCGCTGGTGCGGTTTTTTTGGCGGCTGTGGTTTTTTGCGTGCGGCTGATGAAGCGTGGTTTGACCACGCTAGAGGACGAGCGCGCCCAATGCCTTGAGCGCATTCGCCAGATGGAAGAAAAAATTCAGGAAGATCAAAAAAATATGGCTTCCAGCGAACACCTGCGCGTAGCCCGCGCCGGACTGGAAGACCTTTTGCGGCTGGCGGGCAATCCGCCCGGCATGCGGCTTGAGTCTCTCGCCAAGGGGCAGGGCGAAGCGCGGGGCGAGGCCCTTGTGCTGCACTTGCCCGAGGGCGAGGTGCGCATCAGTCTGAACATGCGCGAGCGGGAGCTTAAAGGGGTGCGCAAGGTGGTCCATGGGCATGGGCGGTGGCACCTGAACGGTTTGGGCCTGAATGAGGAATATACAGACCTTGTACCGCTCATGCACGCGCTCAGCGCCAGGCTGGCCATGCATCTTGGCGGAGGTGAGAGCACAAGCGCCCCGTTTTGCCCCCTTGGGGATCCCGCAGCCGATGTGCCCCCTGAATTGCCGCATCTTGCGCGGCGTTTCAGCAGCGCGCGACCTGTGCGGCAGAAGCGACCGCCTGTGGTGCGGCATGACGAGGAGGAGGGCCGTCTCGAAAGGCTGCGGCGGCTGGAGGATGCCCGTGCCGCGCGCAAGCAGTTGCGGGCCAATCCCGGGCCCACCGGGAGCAGGCACCGTTAAGGCCTTGGACAAAATATTTTTCTGCCGCCGCATGTGGTTTTGCGGCGGCAGATCACGCTGGCATAAATGCGGTGGAATAACGCGGCATCATCGCAGGCAGGGGAGGGAGCTGGCGGTTACTCCGTAAAGGTGAGATTACGGAACCAGTCCGGCACAGGAACGGGGCGACCTTCGTGATTGACCAGCGCGTGCTGGGTCATGCCCGTGGCCAGAAGTCTCGTCTTGTCCTCGTTCCGTATCTCATATACAAAGCGCAGGGATGCGCGCGCCCATTCGGCTATGCCAGCGCGCACAAGTACAAGATCATCATAGCGGGCGGATGAGCGGTAACGGCACTGGGCCTCGCGCACAGGCAGGATAAGGCCTTTCTTTTCAACTTCCGCATAGCTCATGCCGCAACGGCGAATGTATTCGCTGCGTGCCCGCTCGAAAAGATGCAGATATTCCGCATAATAAAGTACGCCCATCGTGTCTGTTTCACCATACGACACGCGGTGCGGCATCCAAATATCAGGGGTGGGAAATTGGTCATGCACGAAACGGCTCCTTGTTACGCGTTTTCCGGGCGTTGTTGCAGCGGATTTGCAAACCGTGCAGGCGGCATGTTGCGCCTGTTGCTGCTGCTGGCAGTTACAATGGCTTTGTTTGCCTGCGCCAAGCAGGCCCCGCCGCCAGTGGTGGAAAGAACCTTGCCGCCGGTAGGGTTTGAAAGCCCGGAATTTTTTGTGAGCAATCTTCTTCCTGCCAGTCAGGATCTGACAAGCTGGAAGGATATGGCCCCCAGTGTGCGTAAGTCGCTGCGTTACGTCAACAGCAAGCCCAAGGACGCCATCGCTGTGCAGCGCCCCGGCCTGACTGTGACATGGGGAGATCTGTCACGCACGCTTGAACGTTTGCAGGAACTTTTGCCCCGGCTGGACAAGGAACCGGAGCTGCTGCTGGCAAACTTCCGCTGGGCGGAAGTGACGGGCGGCATCAACTATTCTGGTTACTACGAGCCTGCCGTCCCCGCCAGCCGCACACGCAAACCGGGGTACACCCAGGCCATCTATGGCCTGCCCCCGGATCTGAACAAGGTCGTTGCCAAGCGTGGGCAGTACTATGACCGCCGCACCATCGAAGAAAAGCAGGTGCTCGCGGGCAAGGGGCTGGAACTGGCCTGGGCCGCAGACCCCGTTGACGTATTTTTTCTTGAAATTCAGGGTTCTGGTCGCCTGATTTTTGACGATGGCACTCAGGCCTATGTCAACTACGCGGGCCAGAACGGGCACAAATACAAAAGCTCTGGGCGCATCATGCGCGAAAAAGGCCTGCTCAGGCGCGGTGATATTTTTGAACAGCGCGAGTGGTTCAAAAACAATCCCGACCGCGTGCGCGAAATTCTCAATGATAACCCGAGCTATGTCTTCTTTAAATACGGCATGCGTGGCCCCACCGGGGCCATGGGCTATCAGGTGGACGACTGGCTGACGCTTGCAACGGATCGCGGGTTTATCCCGCTCGGCTCCATTGTGGCCTACGGCGTCAATATACCGGATGAAACCAAGGGCAAGATGCCCCTGCGCGGCATCGGCTTTGCACAGGACGTGGGCGGGGCCATCAAGCGTAACCGCATAGATATCTTTTGCGGCGGCGACCAGCGCGCCAACTATGTGGCAAGCCATCTGGACGCCAAAGGGCCTGCCTGGGTGCTGCTGGCGCGTTAGGGCTGGCGAATATATCTTTTGCCGCCAGCAGCAATGCTGACGGATTTGGTTGAAAATTCAGAAGCATATGAGGCCGGAGCGATTGAAACCCGCTTCGGCCTTTCTGGTCTGCACGGTTTTTTTTAAACCGCATATTTTTATTATTCTATTATCAGATATTATTCTTTCATATCTTATTAATTTTACACGCAGGCTTGCCTGACAAACGGACATTTCAGCCCCATAAGCGGCCAAAAACACGCATACCTGATAATTAAACTCCTTGACTTATCTCATGTTGTGGGTATTTCTTTAAGCGTACACTGACAGCCACTCCAGAGTTGCGATAATTTTGTTTCGCTGGTTTGTCTCAATGTGTACGGGAGCCGCTTGCGGGTTCCCCCTACTCTCCCCCTTGGGGCTGGAATTTTATTTCTGCCTCACCAACCCGGTTGCGACCTGCAGGGCTACGAAGCGTTGGCGTATTGTCACGGCTTTTTAGGCAACTGTGATGGCTGCACGGAGTCTATGTCAGTTCTCCCGGCTGTTGCACCGTTCTTTGTGCAGCAATCCGTTGGCCTCTTCCACTGTCCAGACCGCTCCCTTTCAGAAAAGCATCCTCGCGTCCGTTTTTATGGGTTTGCCACATCCTGGCCAGCACAATAAACGCGCATCTGAGCATCCGCTCGCCGCACCCGGTTCCTTCGTTTCAACACGTTGATAATTCCGGGCATTTTGCACGCCTATAGCGTACAGAGGAGGCTCTTCCAATGAGTGGAAAGGTATTTGAGTATATGGCCATTATGGATCGCATCAAGAATGTCACCCAATGCAGAACCCAACAGGAACTTGCGCAGTTTTTTGATGTTTCGCAATCATGTATTTCTGATTCCAAAAAGCGGCTGGCCATCCCGTCCAAGTGGCTGCTCAGTCTGCTGAAGAAAAAAGGCATCAATCCCGAATGGGTGCAGAAAGGCGTTGGCCCGAAGTTTTTGCTCCCCTATGACGAAGACCGTGGGGCAGTGTGCAGCATTTATGCAAGAACGCCCGACAAGTGCCCGCTGCAACATATTGTTTCGGACATTGGCAAGCTGGTTTCGCGGGCTGAGGGTATGGGGCGCAGCGCGTAGGCTGGTGAATCTGCCGCGTCCGCTGGGCGATGGTTTTGCAGAACGGGGCAGAGCCTGCCCCAGATTGAAGCCCACCCGCATGTTTCAGCAAAGGCAGTTGTCTTCATGCCCGCATGCGGCTTGGGCAACAGGGTTGCATCATACCTTTGGCTGTTGCGGCAATAATTTTGATCTGCAAAGACCTGCGTCAGCTTGACGCAGGTCTTTGCATACCTTGAGCAATGGTGTCGCCGGGAGTGTCATGACCATATCTTCCACGCGTCTGGCCCAGCTCAACAGCGGGCAGGACGCTTCAAAAAATCTGGCAGAGGGCTTGGCGGTGGATTTTGCCGCCCTCATGGCTGCGGCCTTGCCGCAGGCTGATGCCGCGTTGCTGGATGAAATGCGTGCTGCCGCACCCCTTGGGATTTCAAAGCGCATGCTGCTGGCTGGCGAGCTGGTGTACCGGGCCGTGGGCGCGCAGGGATTGGCAAGGCTTGCTGCGCACAGGTCGGATACTGTCCGGGGCTGGATATGTTATGCTATGGCGCACGAGCATGCCCTGCATTCTCCGGCGGAGCCGCTGGAAAATCTGCTGGAAGCCGTGCGCCCCTTTGCGGATGATGCGCATTTTGGCGTGCGTGAATGGGTATGGATGGCAGTGCGGCCTCATCTGGCAAAGCAGCCGGAACACGCCCTGCGCCACCTCGCAGGCTGGACCGCCGACCCCTCGGAAAGGGTGCGCCGTTTTGCCAGTGAAAGCACCCGCCCGCGCGGCGTGTGGTGCGCCCATCTGAATATCCTCAAGGAGAATCCTGTGCTGGGCTTGCCTGTTCTTGAACCCTTGCAGGCCGACCCCTCCACCTATGTGCAGGACAGCGTGGGCAACTGGCTCAATGACGCCGCAAAATCGCAACCGCAGTGGGTGAGCGCGCTCTGCGACGTCTGGCTTGCGCAAAATCAGGGCAAGGCGACCGCGCGCATCTGCAAAAGAGCGCTGCGCAGCCTGCATAAAAAATAGAGCGCATTCCCAAGCGCCATACATGGACTGCCCTTGCGGGCTGGCTGATTTTTTCGCCAGCCCGCAAGGGCAGTCTGTTATCTACGTAGCTTTATGCAGCCGGGGCGGGAAGCATCTGTTGCCCAGAATGCCCGCTGCCCAGGCCTGCCCGGCTATAGCTGGGCTTCCAGAAATGCGCGGAAGGCCTGCTTGGTGGCGAAGAGGTCAGCGCTGCTTGCCAGTTCAAAGGGGCTGTGCATGGACAAAATGGCAGGGCCGAGGTCAATAACCTGCATGCCGTAGGCCGCAAGGAACAGGGCCACGGTGCCGCCGCCGCCAAGGTCTACCTTGCCAAGCTCCGCACTCTGCCATGCAATGCCCTTGCCGTTGAAAAGCCCGCGCAGCGCGCCGAAAAATTCGGCGTCGGCCTCGCTGGCGCCGTACTTGCCGCGCGAGCCGGTAAACTTGGAAAACACCGGGCCGTAGCCCAGCAGGGCGGCGTTCTGTTTTTCGTGCACATCCTGATAATCTGGATCCAGCGCTGCGGAAACGTCGGCAGAAAGGGCACGGGTTTCAAGCAGCACATGCGAGGGCTGAACATCCTTTTCCCACGCACGGGCGAGGTCTTCCACGCAATACTGCATAAAGCGCGAAGCTGCGCCAGATGCGCCATCCGAGCCGATTTCTTCTTTGTCCCAGAAAATAACAGCCATGCTGCGGCCTGTGGCTTCGGCCTCAAGCAGGGCCTCCAGCGCGGTAAACACGCAGATGCGGTCGTCCTGCCCGTAGCCGCCGATCATGGCCTTGTCAAAGCCCACAAAGCGGGCCGGGCCAGCGGGCACAGCCTGAAGCTCGGCAGTGATGAAGTCTTCTTCGCAGATGCCGTATTTTTTGTGCAGCAGTTCAAGCAACTGGGTTTTGATGGGGTCTTTGGGTGCATCGTCCTTGCTGGATTTGCCAGCCTTGGGCGTGCTGTGGGCCAGAATGATATTGAGTTTTTCGGCCTCAAAGGCTTCGCTGACAGGCTGCGTAACCTGCTTCTGGGCAAGATGGGGCAAAAGGTCGGCAATGCAGAACACTGGCTCGCCGGGTTTTTCGCCAATGGTCACCGTGAGGGTTTCGCCGTTTTCACGCACGATAACGCCGTGCAGGGCCAGGGGGCGCGCAAGCCACTGATATTTGCGGATACCGCCGTAGTAGTGGGTCTTGGCCTGGGCAACGCCGGGCTGCTCAATAAGGGGGCGCTGCTTGAAATCAAGGCGCGGGGTATCGGCGTGTGCAGCCAGCAGCGAAAGCCCCTGACTCAGGGGCAGCGCACCCTTGCGGGCAGCAAAGATGGCCTTGCCGCGCAGGGACCGCATAACGCGGTCGCCGCTGAAATCTTCCGCATACCCATGCTCGGCAAGGCGCTGGCGCACGTATTCCACGGTTTCGCGCTCGGTCTTGCAGTGGGTGATAAAGTCGATATAGCGCTGGGCCAGGGCCTCCATTTCCTTGCGGGTTTTGGCGTCGGCGTTGTCCCAGATGCTTTTGGGCTTGTAGGCAAGATTTTTTTCCATGATGCTGTTCCTTTTATCTCACGCTTTATGTTTCGCGTATTATGCCTGTTGAGGATTTGCAGCGTTCAGCGCCTGACGCAGTACGCGCAGTACCTCGGGGTATTCTTTGACATCAAGTGTGCGCGGGTCAAGGCAGAAGGCATCGTCTTCCAGCCGCCCGATGAGCGGGGGAACCGTTTCAAGCAGGGCCGCCTTGAGCGCCGTGGGGCTGCATGCCGTGGGCCTGAGCCGCACTACCGTGGTGGGCAGGTCGTACTGCGGAAACGCGCCGCCGCCCACGCGCGACACATCCTCCCGCAAGCCTACCTCGCACAGGGTGCTTTCTGCATTAAGCCCCTTGCGGAGGCGGTTTGCCAGATTGCGGGCTGCCTTTGCCAGTTCATCGGGCGGGCAGGTTATCATGCGCAGGGTAGGCACGCTCTTGCGGGCTTTTTCCGGGTCAAGGTACAGGCGCAGGGTGGCCTCAAGAGCGGAGAGGCAGAGCTTGTCGCAGCGCAGCGCCCGCGTGAGCGGGTTGCTCTTGAGCTTTTCCACCATGCTCTTGCGCCCGGTGATGATGCCGGCCTGAGGGCCGCCAAGAACTTTGTCACCCGAAAAAGTTGCGATATCCGCGCCCTGCGAGAGTACTTCCGGCACGGTTGGCTCGTTGGGCAGGCCGCAGGCAGAAAAATCCATAAGGCTGCCGCTGCCGAGGTCTTCAATAAGCGGCAGGTTGTGCTCGCGCGCCAGTTCCGCCAGCTCGGGCAGGGCCACGGCGGCATGAAAGCCCACAATCCGGTAGTTGGACGTGTGCACGCGCATGAGGGCGCGGGTATTCTCGTTGATGGCGGCGCGGTAGTCGCGCAGATGCGTGCGGTTGGTGGCCCCCACCTCGCGCAGGGTGGCCCCGCTTTTTTCCATCACTTCAGGAATACGGAAGCTGCCGCCTATTTCCACCAGTTCGCCGCGCGAGACTATAACCTCGCCGCCCTTGCAGAAGGTGTCGAGCACCAGCAGCACGGCGGCGGCATTGTTGTTGACCACAAGGGCTGCTTCGGCCCCGGTGACGCGGCAGATGAGTTCTTCCACCAGCGCGTGACGGCTGCCCCGGCCGCCTGTGGCGAGATTCAGTTCCAGATTGCAGTAACCGGTAGCTGCCCGCAGCACGGCCTCTCGGGCTTCTTCGGCAAGTACGGAGCGCCCCATGTTGGTATGTACCACAACGCCCGTGGCGTTGAGCGCCGACCGGAAACGAGGGCGCAGACCGCGCTGCACAAAGGCCAGCAGGCCTGGCAACTGGCGTTCAAGGTGCAGGTCTTCGGGGGCGGTGCAGCGCCCGGCGCGGATGTCCTCCCGCCGAATGTCCCAATAAGCGGCCACAAGATCGCGTAGCAGCGCGTGCGGCGTTTGCTGGCTGTCGCCCAGTGCGGCATCCGCGCGGTGCAGTGCGGCAATGCTGGCGTCTACGGCGGGAATGGCGCGAAAAAGATTTTGCATGGGCGTCCTTTATACTGCGGTTACCGCAAAAAATAAAAAATGCGCGAGCACGGCGGCTTGGGCTTTATCTGCCATGCAGCGTCGTCAGCCGGGCCAGCGGCGGGCTTGCCTGCGCCTACTGGAGCTGCGGTTGCAGCAGCCATTGGGGGTGCTGCGTAAAAAATTCTGAAAGCAGGTACAGCGAACCCGTCATGAGCACTGGGCGGGCTTCGGTGGCGGCGGGCAGAGCGCGCGCCAGTTCAAGCGCCTTTGCCAAGCCTTGAGGGCCTTGGGGCAAGGCCTGCGCCGTGGCCGGGGGCAGGGCGTTGCAGGCGGCGGCTATGTCTTGCGCCGCTGCGGCCCGGTGGTTGCCAAGCGTGACCACAAACATGGGGGCTTCGCCCAGATAGTGCTTGAGCATCTGGGCGGCGGGCAGCCAGTCTTTGTCTGCAAGGCAGGAAAATACCGCTCCGGCGGGTTGCAGGCCTTCGGCGCGCAGGGCCTTGATCAGCGCGGCCATGCCGTGCGGATTATGGGCGCCGTCAAGCAGCAGGGGAGGGTACTGATCTGTACCCGGCACCCGTTGCAAGCGGCCCGGCATAAAGGCTTGCGCCAGCCCTTTAGCCTGGGCCTTCGTGTCGTCCGCGCTCTTGCCAAGCATGGGGGCAAGCTCGCGCCATGCCGTGAGGGCCAAACCTGCGTTGGCGCGCTGGTGAGGGCCGCTGAGGCCAAGGCGGGTATCAGCGGAAACCGGACAAGCCCTGATGAAGGGCGCATTGTGGCTGCGGGCCGCGCGCTCAAGAATTTTTGCGGCTTCGGGAAACTGCGCAACACTGCATACGGGCGCTGCACTGCGTATGGCTGCGGCCTTGTCTGCCGCAATGTCGGCAAGAGTGGGGCCCAGGATGTCCTTGTGGTCAAGGGCAATGGGCGCATAGCACATGAGGTCGGCGGCGACGGCGGTTGTGGCGTCGTGTTTGCCGCCAAGGCCAGCTTCAAGCACTGCCAGCTCCACGCCCTTGCGGGCAAAACCCAGCAGGGCCAGCACCGTAAGAAATTCAAAGTAGGTCAGATCGGGCGCGGCAGCCATGACATGATTGGCTGGCTCAATCCAGTCATCCACAGGCCAGGGGGCGCAGGCGGCATCATTTGGCCCGCCAATGCGGATGCGCTCTGTGGGGCTGACAAAGTGCGGCGAGGTGTAGAGGCCCACCCGACAGCCGTGAGCAAGGGCAAGGGAAGCCAGAAATGACGATGTTGATCCCTTGCCGTTTGTGCCGAGCACCTGAGCCACCACAAAGGGCGGGCGAGCCAGATCAAGGGCGGCCAAAGCCCGGCGCATGCGGCCCAGGCCCATATCCATATGAAAAAGCCCCAGGCTGGCCAGATGGCGCTGGATATCTGCGGGAGTGCTGAACGTGTTGCTCATTTAGATATGGTAGCGCAAAGCGCGCTGTCTGTCAGCGGGCGTGCACAGGCAAAATCCGCGCAAATCTTGCCCGATGCTTGCGTAAAAACGTGAGCCATCGGGCAAACCCCGCCTCATGGGCATGTATGCCTGAATGCGCGGGAACGCTTGACGCAGTGGGGCGCTATCAATATATTGGCCGCCACACGGCAGGGCACTGCGCCTTTGTCATGTGCGCCCGTAGCTCAGTTGGATAGAGCAGGAACCTTCTAAGTTCTTGGTCAGGGGTTCGATTCCTCTCGGGCGCGCCATAAATAAATCAGGATGTTACATGGTTTTTCATGTGACATCCTTTTTTGTTTTTGGGGCAAAATATCTGCTTGGTTGCCCGCCAGTCACCTACCTGTCTGTTTTACATGATCGCGGGGTGGTTGGCATTGATTGGCCACGCGTTGGCACAGCGATTCTGTTTAGCTCGGCCTGCTTCAAGCCGCTATTCTTCATCATCAGGTGAACTGCAAGGTAATCAGCGCAACCATGATATAGCGGAGAGTTTTTGCCACAGCCACAATGGCGATGAATGAGGGGAAGGGTTCGCGCAGAATCCCCGCTACGAGCGTGATGGGGTCGCCCACAACAGGCATCCAGCTTAAAAGCAGCGACCAGCGCCCGTACTTGCCATACCAAGCTTCGGCCCTGGCAAGGCTGTTGCGCTTTATGGGAAACCACGAACGATCCTGATAATGGATAAAGAACCGTCCGAGCAGCCAGTTGGTGGCAGAACCCAGTGTGTTGCCGAGGCTGGCGGCGGCGATCATTGCCCACAGCGGCGCGTAATCCTTTGCCATCGCTCCTGCCAGAAAAAGCTCTGACTGCGCAGGAAAGATCGATGCTGCCACAAATGCAGAAATAAATAATCCCCAAAGTACGCTCACGCTCATTTCCGCATCCTGTCTGCAAGGCTTTATTGATTGCGCTGCGGCATGCCAGCACCGCACCATATAAAAGTGCCGCGCAGCGCACAAGTAGCATGAATCCTTGCCATGAATAGCTGATGTCTTTTCTCATCCATCATTATTTCTTCTGCCGTTGATAACGATCCTGATCCCATATCTATTTCTGATACGACAATGTTGGGGGTATTGTATTAAATATTTTAATTATGCATGTAGAAAAGAGCTATTTTGTGAAGACAGGACGTGATGATCGTATATTGTTTTTCGTTGCATTTTTGCAACATAATGTTGCAAAATTACAACATATGAAGATATTTTTGCTGTGTTTTTGCAACAGCATTGACTGAACAAAAAAATTATATAGTGTTTCCGGGTTGACTCTAAAGAATTTTAGCGAGCATTCGATACTATTGCAGTGTTTTGTTGAAAATAAGTTGATGCTCAATAAGGAGAACGTGACGTGGCAATGAGTGCAAAAAACAAAATCCTCCTAAGCGTAGTCGCATTCTTTTCGCTGGTCATCATCGCGATGGCCTACAGCTCGTACCGGAGTTTCTGTGCCTCGTCATACGACTCTGAAATGGAGCAGCTTGACACCATGTCCCAGGCAGTGGGCAAGGCTGTGTCGGAAAAGATGGATGTGTATTTCAATGTGCTTGAGCTTAGCTCGCGCATGCTGACGAATCCTGTGGGCGCTTCCCCGGATGAACTTTATGAATATAAACGCAATGTTTTGATACAACTGCTCAAGCAGGTGAACCTTGTTGAAGCCTATTATGCTTTTGACAGCGGCGAAACGCATAATGATAAGGGCATGATCAAGAATTTCAACGCCAAGACCCTTGGCCGCGAGTGGTTTGTGCGGATGTTTAATGGTGAGAAGAGGGTTGTAACAACCCCTTATACCTCGTCTATCGGCGCAACAGTTATGGCTGTGGGCGTGCCTTTGATAGATAACGGCAAGATGGCGGGCACGCTCTGCATCAACCTTGGCCTGACGGACATAACCAATTTTACCAATCATGTTCTTGAGTTCGACAATATTTTTCTTACGCGGGCCGATGGCTACATCATGGCCAACCGGGATGACAAGCGCATTGGCAAAAGCCTGTGGGAAGTTATCCCGGATATGAAAAAATACAGCGGGTTGCAGCAGAACAGCCGCATCCAGTTCACCAGCAAAGACAGGGTGTTTGAGGGGAGCCTATATATTATTCCGGGTCTTGGCTGGAAAGTGTGGACGTACAAGCCGCTGGAGGAAATTCAGCGTGACTCAACCGCCAATCTGCACTCCAGTGCCATAACCGCAATTATCGCCCTGGTGCTATCTGCCCTGATGGTGCATTTTCTGGTATCCATGCTGATTTTCAAGCCGTTGGGCAAGGGCGTTATTTTTGCCGCAGCGGTTGCCGAGGGGAATCTTGATGAAACCCTCGATATCAAGAGCAAGGACGAAGTGGGGACACTTGCCGATGCCCTGCGCAACATGGTTGCGCGGCTGAAAGACATGATCCGCACGACAGAAGAAAAGGAACGGCACGCCCTCTCCGAAGCCGAGCGTGCGCAAAAAGCGGTTGCCGAGGCGGAGGAAGCCCGCAAAGAAGCGGAACTGGCCACCCAGCGCGGTATTTTGCAGGCTGCCAGCCAGATTGAAGGCGTTGTGGCGCGCATTGCCTCCAGCACGGAAGAGCTGGCGGCGCAGTCCGAGCAGATATCCAATGCTGCGGAAATTCAGCGGCAACGCATGACGGATACCTCTGCCGGGATGGAGCAGATGTCCGCCTCCATTGTTGAGGTGGCGCGCAATTCCGGTCAGGCTGCTTCCAATGCTGTCAAAACGCAGCAGGAGGCTGGGCAGGGCGCGACTCTGGTTCGGCAGGTCATTAACTCGGTAAATCATGTGCATGAACAGACGCAGGCCATGAAGGTTGACCTGACAGCCCTTGGCAAACAGGCCGACAGCATTGGCGCTATCATGGACGTCATCAACGATATCGCTGACCAGACCAACCTGTTGGCACTCAATGCAGCCATTGAGGCGGCGCGGGCTGGCGAGGCTGGCCGTGGTTTTGCCGTGGTGGCAGATGAAGTGCGCAAGCTGGCAGAAAAGACCATAGGCGCCACCAAGCAGGTGGGCGAGAATATCTCCGGTATGCAAACCGCCGCCAGGCAGAGCATCTCTTCCATGGACAAGGCCAGCCTTGTGGTGGAGGAAACAACCTCCCTGTCGCACAAATCCGGTGAAGTTCTGGATGCCATCCTGGTGCTTGCCAAAGAAAATGCCGACCAGGCGCAATCCATAGCAACAGCGGCAGAAGAACAGTCATCCGCTTCGGAAGAAATCAGCCGCAGTCTTGATGAAGTTTCCCGTCTGACCACAGACACCACACGTGGGCAGGCTGAATCTGCAACAGCCATTCAGCAGCTTGCTGAAATGGCTGGAGACCTCAGCAGTATAGTGGATAAACTGAAAAAATCGTAGACGCCTTCACTTTTAAGAACAGGCCGGAGTGGAAACGCTCCGGCTTTTTTTATGTCCTTTGAATGCAAGAGCAGGGCTGTGCCTGTGAGGATGCCCTCCATGCTTTTGCTTCAGTCGCTTCCAAGGAGTGCGTGGCTTGAAAAGTGATAGTGTGTTAATTTTTTACAGAAAACTGAAATTGGAATTTGGGTGTGTGCTCAATGTCTGTGTCAATTTTCAGATCAGGGTTGAGCTGGCAGTCAAGGCATATTCTTTGCGAATGTGATATTATAAAAGTGTATATTTGATACTACTATATTAATCTAAAATAGCAACAGATAAATTTATTTTTATTTGTGTATTTGTTTACTATGTTGCTATTAAAATTGGTAATCGATTCTACTGTTTTGAGAGATGTTAGATAGCTATTTATTACTGTAACAAAATTTTAAATTTCATATCATACTGAAATTTTATATTTTTATTTTATTACAGAAGTGTTGAAAAAAATCACAAGGGGCATAATGCAGGTAGCGTTATAGCCAATAGGCTATATTTGATGGCGGTGTGACGCTCATGATCTCCATCGTGTGATTTTAACTTCAGCGCCGAGTAGAAAACAATGAAGCTTGTAACAAAAATTTCTTTCGGGATGGGGATGCTGGGTGTTTTGATGGCTTTATTAGCCGGATACATGCTCTGGCAAATGGCAGAACTCAACAACATCACCTCTGTACTGGCACATCGCAATGTGCCAGTTTCAGAGCTTGCGGGCGAAATTAATACGGATACTGCAGAATACAGAATTATGGAATTTCGCTACCTAATTGAAAATGATATGCAAAAATCCTCGGCGCTAAAAGATAGACTTGATGAAGTTCGCAAAAAGTTTGAGCGTGAAGTACGTCAGATTGGAGACCTTTGTATTTCTGGCAATGCCAAACAATGCGTGATCGATATTGAACGTGATCTGAAAAAATATCTGGATATTTCCAAAGACGTGTTGGGCCTGCGACACGATGGCAGGGTAGATGATGCCTTGGCCCTGCTTACGGGTAAATCCCATGCTGAATACGAAGCCCTCTCCAGATCCATAGACAGTTTGGTAAAGGTTTCACACGACAACGCCCACGCCCGTGGCCTTAATGGGGATAGTCTGTACGCCACTAGCAACGCCATGGGCATCGGCTTGACCCTCTTTGCCATTTTGCTTGCTGCTGCATCGGCCATGGTTATTGCGCGCGAAACAAACCGACAGCTTGGCAGAGACCCGGGGGAACTGCTGGTGGTTGCGCATCGTGTGGTGGATGGGGATTTTAATGTTGACGATGGCCACGCCAGAATTGGCGTGTATGGATCAATTATCGCCATGGTGGAGGCCTTGAAAGGCCATATAGAAAAAGCCCGGCGCGAATCAGAAAACGCCAGGGAGCAGTCGCGTCAGGCGCACGAAGCCATGGAAAGCGCCAATGCGGCCAAGGATGAGGCGCAGCAGAAGACGGAAGCAATGATGCGTGCCGCAGGCAAACTGGAAAAAGTCGTGCAGATTGTCAGCTCGGCTTCCACACAGCTTTCTGCCCAGATCGAACAGGCAGGCAAGGGGGCCGGGCATGCTGCGCAAAGGCTTGCGGAAGCGGCCACGGCCATGAACCAGATGAACGCCACCGTGCAGGAGGTGGCCCGCAATGCCGGTCAGGCCTCTGTGGCATCCACCGATACAAAGGACAAGGCTGAAGCCGGGGCCGACATTGTGCAAAAATCGCTTGTCAGCATCGGCCAAGTGCAGAGCGTGTCGCAGGAACTCAAGCAGGATATGCTGCAACTGAACACGCACGCCCAGGCCATCAGCCAGATTATGGGCGTAATTTCAGATATTGCGGACCAGACAAATCTTCTGGCGCTCAATGCCGCCATCGAAGCCGCCCGTGCTGGCGATGCCGGGCGTGGATTTGCCGTGGTCGCCGACGAGGTGCGCAAACTGGCAGAGAAAACCATGGCCTCAACCCATGATGTGGGTAATGCCATAAATGCCATACAGGAGAGCACTTCAAAGAGCATGGCCTCAACGGATAACGCGCTTGAGCAGGTTAATCAGGCAACGGGATATGCCAGCCAGTCCGGGCTGGCTCTCAATGAAATACTGGAAACTGTTCTGGGTATGGCAGATCAGGTCAATGCCATTGCCACTGCAAGCGAGGAGCAGTCTGCCGCCAGTGACGAAATCAACCTGTCGATCGAGAACGTGAACGAAATGGCCAAACAGACCGCCACCGCCATGGCCGAGGCGGCCAGTGCGGTGGCAGAGCTGGCGCGTCAGTCGCAGGATCTTGGGCTGCTGGTCAATGAGATGCGGCAGGGATAGGCAAAATTACTACTTCATTCAAAAATATGAATATAAAGGCGGTCTGTTGCATCTGTGCGGCAGACCGCCTTCATGCTTTGAATCATGGTGCATAATTACAACATATATCACTTTGTTAGATGCAATAATGCGACAATTATCGTTGCGTTGTTGTGATTTATAATTGTACTTGGCATGGTGTATATGTATTGATTGTATTTTTTGGGGAGGTTTGGTATAGAGACCCCCAATATCCTATGGTATGTAATGCTTATCTTCTCAGGAGTGCATATGGCAAGATTTCTAACTGTGCTCGGTGCCCTGTGCGCCGCGCTTCTTGTGCCCGGTGTCGTTCTCGCAGGGGAGGGACATCCCAATATCCCTGGTGCGCAGCTTTCAGTCCTTTGGGCAATCCCCTTTGTGTGCATGCTGCTTTCGATTGCCATAATGCCTTTGGCATTGCCCCATTTTTGGGAAAAACACTTTGGTAAAATCGCGGCCTTCTGGGGCTTGGCCTTTTTAACGCCCTGTCTTCTGGTTTATGGGTTCAATGTGGCCCTCTACGAGTTTTTGCACATTATTCTTCTGGATTATGTTCCTTTTCTGGTGCTGCTGTTTACACTCTTTACCATCGCAGGCGGCGTGCGGCTTACCGGTTCGCTGGTCGGAACCCCCGCAGTCAATACTGGGCTGCTGGCGGTGGGCACTGTGCTGGCCAGCTGGATGGGAACAACCGGCGCGGCCATGCTGCTTATCCGCCCCTTGCTTCGGGCTAACGCGCACCGCAAATACCGTGTTCACTCAGTTGTATTTTTTATTTTTCTTGTGGCCAATATTGGCGGCTCGCTCACGCCTCTGGGCGATCCGCCGCTGTTTCTGGGTTTTCTGAAGGGTGTGGATTTCTTCTGGACCACAACCAACCTGTTGATGAAAACAAGCCTTATGTCGGCAGTTTTGCTGGGTATCTTCTTTGTCCTTGATACGGTGCTGTTCAAGAAAGAAGGCAGCCCCAAGCCTGAGGCCCCGGCTGGCGCGGCAGAAGAAAAGCTCGGCCTTGACGGCAAGATCAACCTGCTGTTTCTTCTGGGCGTTGTTGTGGCCGTGCTGCTTTCTGGCCTCTACCCTCTGGGCGAACTGGTTTCGGTCTTCGGCGTGTCGGTCGAAGGGCAGAACCTGCTGCGCGATGTGGCGCTGCTGTGCCTGGCCGGGCTTTCGCTCAAGTTTACGAGCAGGCGCTGCCGTGAACTCAATGGTTTTTCCTGGGGCCCCATTGAGGAAGTTGCCAAGCTGTTCTTTGGCATTTTTATCAGTATGATTCCCGCCATTGCCATTTTGCGCGCAGGTGCTGACGGTGCGCTTGCTTCCCTGATTCACCTTGTTTCGCACGATGGGCAGCCGGTAAATTCCATGTATTTCTGGCTCACGGGCATCCTCTCCAGTTTTCTGGATAATGCGCCGACCTATCTGGTATTTTTCAACACCGCCGGCGGTGACGCGCAGCACCTTATGCACGATATGCCCGCCACCCTTGCCGCCATATCAGCGGGTGCCGTGTTCATGGGCGCCAACAGCTACATTGGCAACGCGCCCAACTTCATGGTCCGCTCCATTGCAGAAAGCGATGGCGTGCGTATGCCCAGCTTCTTTGGCTACATGGCATGGTCGGTAGGCATTCTGGTGCCCCTGTTCGCACTGTTGACCTGGCTGTTCTTTATCTAGCCAGTGCAAAACCCGCGAGGCGGGATTTGTAATCAGTATAAAACAAGCCCCTCCGCCTTAAGGCGAAGGGGCTTGTTTGTTGGCTGCCAAATAAAATATTCTCGTGCCAGCTTATACCGCGCCCAAGGGCATGCCTCCCTCAAGGTAGCGTCTGCACAGGCGCACTGTGTGTTCAAGCCAGTGCGCGCCGAGGTTTCGGGCGGTCTCGGTATTGGCGTGCGTGGCCATCCATGCTGTCATCTGGATACGCCGCTGCATGATCATATGCGGGATCATGGCTTCATCCTGAGCGTCCAGATGGCTGACCAGCTCATATCCCTGAAGCCAGTTTTCCAGCCAGCGGGGGGCCTGCGGGCAGTGTTCCTCAAAGCTCATGGCCGCGGCAATGTCGTGAACAAACCAGCCCATGCCGCAATCGTCAAAATCAATGACGCGCGTACCATCCTTGTGCAGCAGCAGATTGGTAAGGCGCAGATCAGCATGGATCAGGCCATAACGCCGGGCAGACTGGCCGTAGGCGCGCAGTTTTTCGCCAATACAGTTCAAGGCCGCTTCCAGAAGCAGGGAGTCCTCGCGTGGCAGGCCGGGGCTTGCCCGCCAATCCCCCCAATGGGCGCGCGGGCCAACCATGCTTTCGTGGTTCCAGACAATGCGCTGGAAGCCTGCCGGTTTTTGCCATTGGCGGCTATGCTGGTGGAGGCGCGCCGCGACCTCGCCAAGCTGCCGAAAGGCGCGCGGGTCTAGGTGCACGGTTGGCATCTCGCCGTCAATCCACTGAAAAAGAACGATATTTCTGTGCGATCCATCTGGGAGGTGCAGGGTCAGCACCCTTTGCCCCCCCATGCTGGGCAGGGCCTTTGGCGTGACGATGCCGGTATCTTGCTGCAAGGCATCCAGCCACATCAGCTCGCCCATTATATCGATATGCGAGTGATAATTTTCGCGGTGCACACGCAGGGCATAACGGCTGTTGCTGGTCTGGACAAGAAATGTGGCGTTTTCTGAACGGCAGAGCAGGTGCAGGCTTCCCTGCATTTCCGGGGGGTATTGCTGCAACGCCTGCCGTGCCAGTTGCGTCACGGCCTGATCGCTGAGCGAGTCATTTTGCTGAAGTGCCATATTCCCCCCTGCGTTGGGTATGGGTGCCAGTTCGTTCCATCGGCTGCTGGGGGGGAGCTGCGCGATTATAACCAGCATCGCCTTTCATGCCTCGCAAACGGCTGCTTCAAGGCCGTATTGCGGCGCGCGGCGGATGGTAAAAACAGATGCTCAGGCCAGAATGACTTTTGGCAAAATTTCTTTCAGCTCCTTCAGACATGGCAAATCCGAAGCTGCGGCATCGGTAATGAGCATGGAAATTTCGCGAGGTGAGGCGTAGTTTATCCGGCTGATAACGCCAAGCTTTGTGTGATCGGCGAGTATGCACAGCCTGCTGGCGCGCTGGGCCATGCAGCGCGCCACGGCGGCTTCTTCCGGCAAAAAACTGCTTGCCCCGTGGTGTGCATCCAGCCCCACAGGCGAAAGAATCGCCACGTCTGCCCGCCAGCGCTGAATTTCTTCAATCACGCCCTCGCCGCAGGTCTGCTCCCGGCCGGCAAGAATGCGGCCTCCCACCAGCACCACTGTGCTGTCGTTTTTTTTATCTTCATCCCTTTCGCTCAAAATAATGGCCGCGCGCAGGCTGTTGGTAACAATGGTAAGCCCAGGCATGGTGCAGAGTTCCTCGGCCAGAGCCGTTGTTGTGGTGCCTGCGTCCATAAAAACCGTTTGCCCCTGTTGCAGTTGCAGCACCGTGGCGCGGGCAATGGCGCGTTTTTCCCGTTCCAGCCGGGTTCTACGCTCTTTGAGAGACGGTTCGGAAGTAGAGGAATCCAGTGCCACAAGCCCGCCGTGCACACGCCTTGCCGCGCCCTGGTTTTCCAGCTCGATAATATCCCTGCGGGCAGTTTCCCGGGAAATTCCCAGCTCCTTGATGAGCCGCTCTGTGCTGATATGGCCGTTGACTGCTATGAGGGCAAGTATGCGGTGCAGGCGGGTTTCGCGCAGCATGTGTTTCAACCTTGTTAGATATGCGCTGACATTCTGGTTAGCATATAGCTTTTTTCTGTGTCTGCAATATACATTTTTGTGCATTTGTGCGTTTCATTGTCGTAGCTGATGAAAGGGGCAAAATTGCTGGGGCCGGGCATTATTGATGGCTTGCGTCCAAAGGATGCAAGACCATGAATGCCCGGCAAATCTCCATCAGGCCGCGTGGCTTGTCTCCCCAATGCTTTCAGCGGGCCAGAACCGCAGTGGACTGGGCGGTGCCGTCCGCTGGGGCAAGTGCCCCCTTGCGCGTCAGGCAATGAGATTTTTTCAAAATTGTATTGCCAATAAGGGCGCATGCCCCTGTTTTTATGTGGATGCCTTGGTGTTTCATTGTATTAGTGTGTTTTTGTGTAAAATGTTGATTAACAAAAATGTGCTAATCATTACAAAATTGTTTCAGAATATGGGCCGGTATTCTTCGCTCTGAATGTAAAAATGTGCTGAATAAAAACATAAAATTAATATATTTTAATATATTATCAAAAAAAATTTCGCCTCACCATCCTCTGGCTCGCAATTTGCTTAGTGCCATTTCATGAGTGCAAGGCTAGGGCAGTAGCCTGAGTTAAGTGCATTTTTGAGGCGTAGGCGCTTGCGGTGAATAAACAGTTTTTGTTTTGAGGAGGTTAGTATGGAGAGGCGTGAGTTTTTGAAGACAGCGGGTATGGGCGCCACGGCGGCGGTTGCCGCTACAACTGGCATTATGGGGGCCACTGAGGCAAAGGCCGCCAAGGCTCCCATCAAGTGGCGCATGCAGACCTATGCAGGCGCGGCGCTTGCCGAGTTTGTCATCAAGCCGCAGATCGACGCCTTCAACAAGGCCGCCAATGGCGAAATGGTCATCGAACTTTACACCTCCGACCAGCTGGTTCCCACCAGCGAGCTTTTCCGCGCTGTGCAGAACGGTACCATAGATGCCGTGCAGTGTGACGAAGACTCCATGTCTTCCCCTGCCGATGTGGCCATCTTTGGCGCGTATTTTCCCTTTGCCACCCGCTATTCGCTTGATGTGCCCGCTCTTTTTGAACACTGGGGCCTGAACGACATCTGGAAAGAAGCCTACGGCGAGATCAAGGGTGTTGAATGGCTTGGCGCAGGCTCATGGGATCCCTGCAACTTTGCCACCACCAAGCCTATCCGCAGCCTTGCCGACCTCAAAGGCAAGCGCGTGTTCTCCTTCCCCACGGGCGGCAAGTTCATGAGCCAGTTTGGCGTGGTGCCTGTTACCCTGCCCTGGGAAGACATTCAGGTGGCCCTGCAAACCGGCGAGCTGGACGGCGTGTGCTGGTCGGGCATTACAGAAGACTACACCTCCGGCTGGGCAGAGCAGTGCAAGTATTACCTCACCAACAACATCTGCGGCGCGTGGATCGGTTCGTACTTTGCCAACAGCAAAAAGTGGGCTGAAGTGCCGGAACACCTCAAGACGCTGTTCAAGCTCACCTGCGACAGCTCCAACTATTTTCGCCAGCACTGGTACTGGTGGGGCGAGGCTCACTACCGCGCCACCGGCGGCAAGATGGAACTGACCTCCATTCCCGATGCTGAATGGGGCACTGTTGAAGAGGCCGCCCACAAGTTCTGGGACGAAACAGCCAAGAAAAGCCCGCGCTGCGCCAAGGTTGTGGATATCCTCAAAAAGTACAATGCCGAAATGGCTGTTGCGGGCCGTCCGTACCGTTATTGATTGCAAACCCTGTGGGGGCAGAACCTTCCGTCTGCCCGATGTGCCGCCGTCAGAAACACCCGGCGGCGGCGCATCAAAGCCTGCCCCAGTCAAAACGAGCGGCGGGAAATTTGCGGAATAAAGGTTTGGGAGGAGAGCGTCATGCCAAACTGGATCAAGCTGTTTGTCAAATATGTGGATGCGGTTAACCGCCTGGTGGGGCGGGGGGTTCTTTATCTTGTGTTCGTCATGATGGGCATTTTGCTCTATTCGGCCATATCCCGTTACTGCTTTGATGCGCCGGTTATCTGGGGCGTGGAAATGGCCCAGTTCACCATGGTGGTCTACTACATACTTGGCGGCGGTTTTGCCCTGCTTACCAATTCACACGTGCGCATGGATGTGTTTTATGGCCGCTGGAAGTGGAGAAAGCAGGCAAAGATGGACGTGATCACGTCTGTTTTTCTGGTCGCGTACCTTGCGTTGCTGTTCTACGGTTGTGTTTCAAGCACGTGGTACTCCATAGAGTTTGATCAGCACAACAATTCTGCCTGGGCCCCGGCTTTGGCCCCCGTCAAAATCATCATGGGCATTGGTATTTTTCTTACGCTGTTGCAGGCCTTTTCGGAATTTTTCAAGGCGCTGGCGCGCTCGCGCGGCCTGCTGCTTGGCGAGGAAGTACCCGAACGTCTTATTGTAGAAAGCGGTTATGTGGAACCAGAAGCGGAGCCTCAGCTTGTTGGTGTTGTGGCTGATCCGGTTGCTTCGACGCAGGTTCTTGCCCCGGCGCAAGCGCTGGGTGGCTCGCGGTAACGCCCCAATTTTCATTTTCCAGCTCCGGCGTATGCGAGCGCCGTAAAGGACGCGAGGACATGTTCGATCTTACGTTCACTCTTTCTCATGAGGGCATTGCCCTGATGCTCTTCGCATCCATGGGCATGCTCATGCTCACCGGACAGCGGGTGTTTGCAGCCATCGGCTTCACCGGAGCCATCGCGGCCCTCTTTCTGTGGGGTACCGGCGGTTCGCAGATGGCGTTCAACGCCAGCATCACGCTGATGAAGTGGTTCCCCATGATCACGCTGCCCCTGTTCATCTACATGGGCTACATGCTCTCGGAATCGGGCATCGCCAACGACCTTTACCGCATGTTCCACGTCTGGATGGGGCCTTTGCCCGGTGGCCTTGCCATCGGCACGGTCATTCTGATGGTGGCCATTTCCGCCATGAACGGCCTGAGCGTCGCGGGCATGGCCATCGGCGCAACCATCGCCATGCCGGAAATGCTCAAGCGCGGATATGACAAGCGCATGGTTTCGGGCGTTATTCAGGCAGGCAGCTCGCTGGGCATCATGATGCCGCCAAGCGTTGTTATGGTGCTCTACGGTATGATCGCCCGTCAGCCTGTCAGCAGTCTCTGGATGGCCGGCATCGGCCCCGCCCTCATGTTCGCGGTGATACTCATTGGCTACATCGTCATCCGCTGCAAGCTCAATCCCGCCATGGGCCCTGCGCTGCCCAAGGAAGAACGCGAATCCATCACCTCGGCGGAAAAGTGGAAGAGCCTCTGGGCTGGCCTGCTGCCGCTTGCCATTATTTTTTCTGTGACCGGCGCGTTCATGACCGGCATCACCAGCCTGGTGGAAAGCTCCGCCGTGGGCGCTCTGGTGGCGACCATCGCCGCCCTGGTCAAGGGGCGGCTTACGGCCAGGGTGATGCGCGTGGTTCTGGTGCAGACCCTCAGCGTGAGCTGCATGTTCATGTGGATCATCATGGCTGCCCTGTGTTTCAGCTCTGTTTTTGACGGCCTTGGCGCAGTGCATGCCATCAAGAAGCTCTTCATCGACGGCTGGAACCTCAGCCCCTGGGGCGTGCTTATCGTCATGCAGCTTTCGTATCTTTTCATGGGCATGTTTCTTGACGATACGGCCATGCTGATCATTGTGGCCCCGCTGTATATCCCGCTGGTCAAGGCGCTGGGTTTTGACCCCATCTGGTATGGCGTGCTCTACACCATCACCTGTCAGATCGCCTATATGACGCCGCCATTCGGGTACAACCTCTTTTTGATGAAGGCCATGGCTCCAAAGGGGGTTACGCTGAACGACATCTACGCCTCCATTGTGCCAATGGTCATAATAATGCTGGTGGGGCTGGTGCTGGTTATGCTCTTCCCTGATATTGCCATGTTCCTGCCCAGAACATTCCTGTAGCAGAGGCGGACAGCATGAATGCCCACAGCTCTCTGCGCGAAATCCTGGCCAAGGCGTCGCCCCTCAGATCGGGCGACGTGCTGGCCGGGGTGGCCGCCGCCAACGACGAGGAACGCGTGCGCGCCCAGATGGTGCTGGCCGATGTGCCCCTCAAACGCTTCCTGAACGAGGATGTGGTGCCTTATGAAAAGGACGAGATCACCCGCCTTGTTCTTGACAGCCACGATGCTGCGGCCTTTGCGCCCATAAGTTCCTTTACCGTGGGGCAGTTCCGCGACTGGCTGCTGACCGATGCAGCCAATGCAGAAAGCCTTGCGGCGCTGACGGCGGGCATCACGCCGGAAATGGCCGCAGCCGCCAGCAAACTCATGCGGTTGCAGGATCTCATACTGGTGGCGTCCAAATGCAGCGTGGTAACGCGCTTTCGCAATACCATAGGATTACCGGGGCATTTTTCTGTCCGTTTGCAACCCAATCACCCTACTGACGATGCGCGGGGAATTCTGGCATCAACCATTGACGGGCTGTATTACGGCTCCGGCGATGCGGTTATCGGCATCAATCCGGCTTCCGACAGTCTGGAAAACATCGCAAGGCTCCTGTGTCTGCTGGACGAGCTTATTGCGCGCTATGAAATACCCACCCAAAGCTGCGTGCTGACCCACGTAACCAATGCAGTGGAGCTTATCCGCAGGGGGGTGCCGCTGGATCTGTGCTTTCAGTCCATAGCAGGAACAGAAAAGGCCAATGCCAGTTTTGGCATAGACCTTTCACTGCTGGAAGAAGCGTGGCAGGCAACACTTGAACTTGGGCGCGGTACCGTGGGCGAGGATGTGATGTATTTTGAAACAGGGCAAGGCAGCGCCCTCTCTGCCAACGCCAATTTCGGGGTCGATCAGCAAACCCTGGAATGCCGCGCTTACGCTGTGGCCCGCAGGTTCCGCCCATTACTGGTGAATACCGTGGTTGGATTTATCGGGCCGGAGTATCTGTTCAATGGCAAACAGATTATCCGCGCCGGGCTGGAAGACCATTGCTGCGGCAAACTGCTGGGTCTGCCTATGGGGGTGGACATCTGTTACACCAACCATGCCGATGCCGATCAGGACGACATGGATGCACTGCTGACCTTGCTGGGCGCGGCTGGTTGCAATTTTATCATGGGTATTCCTGGTGCGGACGACATCATGCTCAATTATCAATCCACCTCGTTCCACGATGCGGCCTATCTGCGCAAGCTGCTGGGCAAGCGGCCTGCACCGGAGTTTGAGGCGTGGCTTGAAAGCATGGGCATTCACGATGATGCCGGTGCATTGCTGCCACCGGCCGGCGCGTTGCGCGGGCTTGAGCAGCGCGTCAGACAGGCCACATAGAGTATTTTGCGGTGCGGATTTCCCAAAAATCCGTGCAGAGCAGACTTGATCTCTCCTAAAGGATGTTGCCATGAACGGCATGAAGCAAGAGTATTTGCCAGCATCAGCGGCAACAGTTTTGGAAGACCCGTGGGCCGATCTGAAACGCTATACGGATGCCCGCATTGCCCTTGGGCGTTGTGGCGTCAGCCTGCCGCAGACGGAGTGGCTGCGGTTTCGGCTGGCGCATGCCAGAGCGCGCGATGCCGTGCTGACGCCTTTTGACAGGGCAGGCGTGCGTTCAGATATTGAAAGTGCAGGGTTGCGCTGCCTTGAGCTTGCAAGCGCTGCTGCAAGCAGGGAGGATTTTCTGGCAAGGCCCGACAAGGGGCGGCGGCTTTCGGAAGCCTCGCGCGAGCTGCTTGCAAGCCAGTACGCAGGAGCTGACAATCAGGGGGCGGACATTTGCCTTGTTATCAGCGATGGGCTTTCGGCCCGGGCTGTGCATGAAAACGCGGCCCCCTTTGCCCGGCTTTTTCTGGCCAGCGCGGCAGATGCCGGCTATAGCGCAACCCCCGTGGCTCTGGTGGAGTTTGGGCGGGTTGCCGTGGCGGACGAAGTGGCTTCGCTCATGAAGGCAAGGCTGGTGGTGATTCTTATTGGTGAACGGCCGGGGTTGAGTTCGCCCAATTCTCTGGGAGTTTATCTGACCTATGCGCCCTTTCCCGGCTGCACCGATGAAGCGCGAAACTGTATTTCAAATGTGCGGCCTGCGGGCCTGAGCATTGAGGAAGGCGTGCGCAAGCTGTGCTATCTGGTGCAGGGGGCCTTTGCGCGGCAATTGACCGGGGTGAACCTCAAGGATGACATGCCCGCCACGTACTTGCCCTTTGGTAAGGATCCTGCTGCGATTGCATAGAATTTTTATGTTCAGTGGGTAAATTCTCCCCGTGCTCATAGCACAACAGCCGGGCTGCACAAGGCAGCCCGGCTGTTGTTATATGCCGGTATGCGAAAGCCTTCTTAGGCGTCGCGTTCTTTCTTGAAAACAATGAGAGGGCAGTTCTTGCACACGGCTGCGCCGGGGAAGGGTTCGCCAAGGCGGGTGATGGACGCGCCGCCCTTGTTGGTGACGCGGTCTTCAAGGCGCTGCACCAGAGCTTCCATGTGCTCGCCGGGGATGGATACGTTGATTTCGCCCCGTTCCGTCTTGCCGGAATTGTAGCTGCCGCTGCATGCGAGGTACAGGTTCGCCTGCTTGGTGTTCAGCGTGTAGACGTTGCCGGAGCAGACGGCTGAGTTGACGCTCATAGAGGGATGGAAATTGTCGATGCGCTGGGTTGCCATCCAATCGCCAATGATGTGGTAGGCCTGCATGGTATCGCACACAAAGTGCACCACATCGGGCTGGGTGGTAGCTGCCGCAAGCGGGCTCACGGCTATGGCCAGCAGATTGGCCGGAACATGCGGCTTGGCTTCAAGCACCTTGCGGGCATGGTCGGCATCGGCGCAGTACTTGAGGTGGCTTTTGATTTCGGGTTCGTCCAGCTCTTTCCAGCCGAACACAAAGCTAGCATTGGTACAGCCCATCTTGTCGCGTTCCACAATGACTGTAATACCTTCCATGCGCGCGCCGACTTCGCTCTGGCAGAAGGTCAGCGGCTTCATGGGGGAGTAGTGGGGCTGAGTTTCCTTGAAGGAATCCAGCTCCTTCTGGTCGTAGAAATATTTGATTGCAACGGGTGCATGAATGAGGCGCAGCTCACGCATCAACGTTTCACTAAGCTTTTCAAATGTGTTCATATAATCCTCTGGTCTAGATGCTATTATACAAGAGTTAATTGTTGCGGCTTATTTTTTATTTCTTTATGTCGTTTATGTCAATATAATCCCACTAATTTCACAAGTGGTATAATTGCCCCTTGTTTTGTTTTATTCTTAAAATTAACCATTATAAAACAGCATGTTATCTGTGGTGCTTTTTTGAGCTACTAACTTTTTTTCATAATTAGATTGTGAAAGTTATTATTTTCATATGGTTACGTATTTATGATTTTTCTTGATTGGCGCGGGTTTTCTGTTCATTTGGGGAAGCTCGGCGGCGGCAATGTCTGCCTTGCTGTGCAAAAAATGGCGAGCAGTTTTATCATAATGGGCAGGGCTGGAATTACCGTGCAGTCGCCGCGCCATATAAAACACCAGCCCTGCTGTTTTGCGCAGCCGGGCTGGTGTTTGTGGGCATAATGTATGAGCGCCTCCCCTGTGGAAGAGTCGTTGTTTCTGGTGGGGGTCAGGCCACTGCTTCCACGCTCTGGGCAGCGGCGGTGGTCTGGCTCACGCTCTGGTAGGCGCTGTTGGCAATGGCTGACAGAAAACTGCGGGCCATGGCGGTTCGGCTTGTGCTGGTCTGGTCCGTTCCCATTGCTGCACGTTGCTTTTCAAGCGCGGTAGCAAGCTCGTCAGCAGAAACGGAGCCGTCCTGGTTCACATCCATAGAGTCGAACACGGACTGGCTGAGACCTGTCTCGTCAACGCTCAGGCCGTCACTGCCATCGCTGTCCAGGCTCGAGAAGAGTTTGGACGCCACGTGGGATGATCCGTTCTGACCAGACGAAGCAGACTGCCCCTGCGTGGGAGGCGGCGGGGGCACCTGGCCGTTCATGATGGAAGACAGCAGGGTTTTTGCGTCCATTTCGCCCGAGGAGTTCTGCTCGCTGGACTGGTTTTGCGGATTCTGGGAGTTGTTGTTCATGGCTTCGCGCTGCTTTTTCAGCGCTGCCGACAGTTCATCGGCAGAAACGGAGCCATCCTGATCGGTGTCCATGGAGTCAAACACGGACTGGCTGAGGCCAGTTTCCTTGGCGCTCAGGCCGCCGCTGCCGTCACTGTCCAGCGAAGAAAAGAGTTTGGACGCAAGGTCGTCACCCTTGCCGCCGCGCCCTGGGCCCTGCATGCCGCCAGGAACCTGCCCGCTCATAATGGCGGAAAGCAGATCCTTGGCAGTGGGCTGGGTTGACGCAGCCGTTTGCGCGGCCTGGCTCTGCCCCATCTGCATGCTGGTGAACATGGCGTTGCGTTGGGTTTCGATGGCTTTTTGCAGTTCAGTCTGCGAAACGGCTCCATCGCCATCGGTATCAAGTTTGTTGTAGAGTTCGCCGCTGAGCCCTGTTTCATCAAGACTCAGCAGGCCATTCCCGTCTGAATCCAGATCCCCGAAAAGCTTGCCTGACAGATTGTCCTGCGATTGTGCTTCGCTGGAGCCTTTCATCTGCGCAAGCATCTTCTCCCAATAGGAGGAAGAGGATGATGATAACGCACTGACGCTCATACTGTCTCCCAGTCCTTGCGGACATTGTCGGCATTGCCTGCAATCCCCTGCGGGCGATGCCGAATACTGTAAGCGCACCTCCCTGTGTCGCGTATCAGCCGGGGAAAATTTTTCCCAATCTGATTGTGCAAAAAACATTCCTTTTTGTTTGGGGGGAATTTTTGCCGCAATCCTGTTTTTTCCGCGTCAAAAGCCAGTATGCGGCGCTGGAAAAAATGAAAAACCGCCGCATCAAATGATACGGCGGTAGGGAATGCAGCGGGGGGTCGTGGGGGTCAGCGGGTTTTTACTGGTGAAGAAGCCTCAGCGGAAGTGGCCGCGGCGGGGCCGCTGTCCACATCGCTGTCCACCCGCAGGCGCAGCGGGGGAACTTCTTGCGGAACCAGGGGGGCATTACGCAGTGCTTTGTCAACCCGCTGTGAAAAGTTTTCAAGGCTGAAGCGGGCCTCCCCCACAACAGGCGGCGCTGTTACCAGAGCCGCAGTTGCCTTGTGGGTTCTGGCCGGATCGGTAAACTGGGGGATGGTCAGGCCGCTCACAGGCTGCGGCGGATCAACAAAGGGTTCATGCAGGGCTTCCAGCGACTGGGCAAAAAAGCGCACGCGCACTTCTTTTTTACCGCCCATATCCCACAGCTCAAGCATAAGGACTGATCCTGGCGGGGTGGCGTTATCGGGGTAGCCGGGCAACTGCCAGTGTACGCCCAGCAATTCGCCCACATTGGCAAGGTTGGTGTCGTGCCCCACAAAAACAACCAGGGAAGCCGCGTTGCAGCGTTGATCCCTGTGGGTGCCGTCAAGGGCCGCAGCCATTTCTGAAAGCAGCGATGCCCCCTTGAAAAGAGCCACAACCGGAGAGCGGTTCACAGTGTTGAACACGCTTGTGTGCACGGGCAGCACTTCACGCAGAACGTGCGCGTCCACCTGGCCCCACCCGGCAGAAATTTCAGGCCACTGGGCGTATTCCAGCAAAAAAATTTCCGCCATGCTTGATGCGGTAGCCAGCGCGCCGGAAAGCCCTGCGCCCTTGCCGTCAGCATCAACGCTCACAGAATTGGGCAGGTCTGCAAGCCCGCAGGTGGGCGGCAGATTGTAGCGCGCGCACATCTCCGGGGCCACGGGAGCGCTCAGGTGCTGGATGTGGGTCAAGGCTCCTGCATTATCCTCATGCAGCCGATCAAGATCGCCCCCGGCCGTGGCCATGATGCTTGCGGCGACCGAGGCAGGATCAAAACGCTGAAAACCCGCCTGCACGGGATGAAAAAGCGGATCGGGCGTCTGGCTTGAAACGGCATAGGTCTGCCCGCCCCCCGGGCAGAGGCCATCAAGCAGGGCTTTGGCTGTTGCTCTGGTGCGTTGATCCACATCGGCGCGCACAAATACCTTGCCGGGCGGCGGACAGACGCTGTCGGGCAGCAGGCCAAGATTCAGCATTTGCCCGCGCATGTCTTCCCACATGGCGGTTACCAGCCGCGCACCGCGCGGCGTGAGGAAACCCCTCGGCACAGGCCACTGGGGCCAGTTGCGGGTGCTCCACTGCGAAAGCGTATCGGGAGCCTGCGTGGGCGAGCGCACCCCGTGGCGGGAAAGCGCTACAACTTTCATAAGGCGGGGTTGATCGTCCCCCTGCTGCGCCGCAATGCCAGATAGGGGCAAATGACAGAGCAGTGCGCAGGCAAGGCAGACAATGATTAAGCGTGGTGCAGTGCGCATGCGTTCTCCTTGATGGGGGGTACCATAGCCAGAAAGGCCGGTGCGGGCAACGCCGATTTGCATGCGGGAGGGCTGCGGGCACTGCGCCAGTGCAAATTTTACCCGCCTCACGGGCCGTAATTGCTTGCACAGTGTGGGCCTTGTTATTATGCTTATTCTTTGCGGCAGAGTTTGGCTCTGGCTGCTTTGTGCGTAACCTTTTTTGGCTCCTTTCCCTTCAGGGGCGGAGCGTATCCAGATATCGAGGCGTATAATGCCCATTGCCGTTCCACGCGTTGGCGTAGAAGACAAACCTCTTGTTCAGGATGTTCGCGTAGAAGACCTTTCAGCGCTGGTCATCCGTTCGGCCACGGTGCGCGACGTGCACGGCATGTCTGCGCTTATCAACCATTATGCGTCGTCCAACGTCATGCTGGCGCGCGGGCCGCAGTACCTCTATCAGCATATTCAGGACTACATGGTTGCCACGGCTCCCTCGGCCGACGACGGGCATGAGGTTGTGGTTGCCTGCGGCGCTGTGCATGTGCTGTGGGAAGACCTGGCGGAAATACGCTCGGTGGCGGTTCACCCCCTGTGCCAGGCGCAGGGCTTTGGCAAAAGGCTGGTGGCCGCGCTGGTTGACCGATGTCGCGATCTCGGCTTGCCGAGGGTTTTTGCCTTTACTCTGGCTGCGCCGTTCTTTTCCAAGTGCGGTTTCAGCGAGTTTAAACGCGATGATATGCCCGCCATTGTGTGGGTTGAATGCAGTAAATGCCCCAAGTTTTACTGCTGTGACGAAATTGGAATGATACTCGAATTATAGTTTTCAACCTGCGGCATAATCGCAGGGATTCACACTGTCTGCAAAGGGTGGGAATGCGTCATGAGCAACAGGCTGTATCACCGGGATTTTCTGAAAGAAATAGACTTCACGCCGGAAGACCTCACGTATCTGCTGGATCTGGCGGCCCAGCTCAAGCAGGCCAAAAAGGTCCGGCGCGAGCCGAAGTTTCTGCAAGACAGAAATATTGTCATCCTTTTTGAAAAGGATTCCACGCGTACCCGCTGTTCTTTTGAAGTGGCAGCCTATGATCAGGGCGCGCGCGTGACTTATCTTGGCCCCTCCGGCTCGCAGATGGGCAAAAAGGAATCCATGGCCGATACCGCCCGTGTGCTTTCCCGCTTTTATGATGGTATTGAGTATCGCGGCTATGAGCAGGCGAGGGTAGAGGCTCTGGCAGAACACGCTGGCGTGCCTGTATGGAACGGCCTCACCAACGAATGGCACCCCACGCAGTTTCTGGCCGACATGCTGACCATGCGCGAGTGCTGCGAAAAACCTTTGAATCAACAAACGCTGGCATATCTTGGGGATGCACGTTATAATATGGGCAATTCCCTGATGGTTGGTTCGGCCCTGCTTGGGCTGGATTTCCGCTCTGTTGCTCCCAGAGCTTTGTGGACATCGGACGAAGTTTTTGAACTGGCCCTCCACATAGCCAAGAGCACTGGCGCGCATATTACGCGCACGGAAAGCGTGCCCGAAGGCGTTAAAGACTGCGATTTCCTCTCCACAGATGTCTGGGTGTCCATGGGCGAGCCTGATTCCGTATGGAAAGAGCGCATTGATCTGTTGACGCCGTATCGCGTGGACGCGGCAGCAATGGAACTGACGGGCAATCTCCAATGCAAGTTTTTGCATTGTCTGCCGAGCTTCCATAACCGTGATACCGCAGTTGGCGAAGACATTTATCAGCGCTTTGGCATTGAATGCATGGAAGTGAGCGATGAAGTCTTTGAATCGCCGCGCAACATGGCTTTTGAAGAGGCGGAAAACCGCCTGCACACCATCAAGGCCGTCATGGTCGCCACCATGGCTGAAGGCCCTTTGGTGTTCAACCCCTGATCCCATATTCCCTCCGGCACTGACCGGGGGAGAGTGTAGCTGTTTGAGCCAGCCGTTACGGCTGGCAGCAAGCGCCCTTGCAGCACAATGCCATGTTTTTCGCATGGCTGCGCCGCAGGGGCGCTTGCGTTTTTTCTGGGGGGTAGCCCACAGCTACCGCCGCTATCTATTATCCCCGCTAGTTGCTCTGAAAAGTAATCTGGTCAGGTTTTGCCTGCGTTTTCTAGAAACCGTCGTTGTGAGCAGAAAAACACAGGTGTTTTGGCGATTGGCAATTGGGCCGTAAATCAGAGCGTTAAAATATTAGCATTTTGCTATGAATTGTTCTTTGAACAATCAATGTAGGCAAATTAATCAAATATGTTGACGCAAAAAAGTACATAGATTAACTCTAATAAAAATAATATGTGCAAATAATGGAAGGAGGGGGACAGTTTTTTTATGTTGTGAGGAAGTTATCAAGAGTGAAGTTTTTCACAACTCGCAATGTAGTGGGGCAAAGAAGATGAGTACACTTGTTTTTTGTTGTGTAGCACTGCCGTTTATTATGGCGCTTGTGCTGTATTTCACGCAAAGCAGCAGCGCTCGCAAGTTGATAGTGCCTGCAGCGGTCACAGTCATGGCGGTGGCAGCCGTGATCCTGGGAGCGAACGGCGCTTTTCGGCTTGAGATAGACACCATATTGGGTCTGTCTGCCGATTCCGTGTTCAGCGTGCTGGACTTGCTGTTGCTGGTTTACATTCTTGGCATAGGTTGGAAGCTGGGCAGCCGCCTGATTATGGGCATGACCCTGCTGCAACTGATTGGTCTCTTATACCTTAAATTCGTTCTTCCCGGGCATGAAGTGCCCATCACTGCCTTTGTTGCAGACGGTCTGTCGCTTATCATGGTGATCATCATCAGCGTGGTTGGCGGGCTTATTACCATTTACGGCATGGGCTACATGGATCTGCACGAAGAGCATCTCCATCTGCGTGTTTCGCGCCAGCCCAGATTTTTTGCCATTATTTTCTGCTTCCTCGGCGCCATGAACGGCCTGGTGCTCTGCAACAACCTTTCATGGATGTTCCTGTTCTGGGAGATCACAACGCTGTGTTCCTTCATGCTCATAGGGCATGACCAGACAGACGAGGCCAAGGCCAATGCCCAGCGCGCCTTGTGGATGAACGTTCTGGGCGGGCTGGCCTTTGTTTCGGCCATGCTGTTTATTCAGAAAAGTCTTGGAACGCTTTCGACCGAGCTCGTTCTGCAAAAGATGACCTCAATGGACGTAAAGAACACGGCCATTCTTTTGCCCTTTGCTTTCTTCTGTCTGGCGGCCTTTACAAAGTCGGCGCAGGTTCCTTTCGAGAGTTGGCTGTGCGGCGCAATGGTTGCGCCAACGCCAGTTTCGGCCCTGTTGCACTCGGCTACCATGGTCAAGGCGGGCACTTACCTGCTGTTGCGCATGGCTCCAGCCTTTGCGGGAACCACCATGTCCACCATCGTGGCCCTGTTCGGCGCATTTACCTTTGTGGCCACATGTATTCTTGCGGTCAGCCAGAGTAATGCAAAAAAGGTTCTGGCGTATTCCACAATCGCCAACCTCGGGCTTATCATCGCCTGTGTGGGCATCAATACCGCCGCATCCATGATGGCGGCAACGACCATCATCATTTACCACTCCGTATCCAAGGGCCTGTTGTTCATGTGCGTCGGCGCCATTGAACAGCGCATCGGTTCGCGTGATATCGAAGACATGCGCGGTCTCTACGGCATAATGCCCCGTACGGCCATTATCACCGTGATCGGCATCTTCACCATGATGCTGCCTCCCTTTGGCATGCTCATAGGCAAGTGGATGGCCATAGAAGCCATTGCCCGCGCCACCCAGGCCATGACGCCCATCGTTTTCTTTGTGGCGCTTGGCTCGGCCTTTACCGTGCTCTTCTGGGCGCGCTGGGCCGGTGTGCTGGTGTCGTCCTCCAAGATGCACGAGCATGCGGCTCACGGTAATCCCAAGCCCTCGGTCATGTTTGCGCTGCGTTCGCTGTGCGGCCTTGCCGTGGTGTTTTCGTTCATTTCGCCCCTGGTGCTGAAGACCTTTGTGGAGCCTTCGGTTTCGGGTGTTTACGCGCGCTTCAACCTGCAGATCGAAGGCTTTATCCCCGGCGCCAACCTGACCGGCGCAGAAGGCTATGTGTGGATTTACCTGCTGTTCCTTCTGCTTGGTCTGGGCGTGTGGTTTGCATGGCGTGAAGCCCGCAGAACACCAGAGTCTGCCCATGCGCAGCCGTATTTTTCGGGCCTGGCGGCTGAAAAGAACGGCGTGGTTGGCTTCAAGGGCCCCATGAATGCCTTTGAACCCGTGCGCGTGGCCAACTTCTATCTTTGCCAGTATTTCGGCGAGAGCAAGATCACGCGGGCCATCGACATGATTTCCATCGCATTCCTGGTCGTTCTGGTAGGAGGTCTGCTGTAATGCTCACCATCTTCAGCGCTATCGGCGGGTTGATCCTGTCGCCCCTGGTGGGCGGCCTGCTTACCGGTCTGGATCGCCGGATCACGGCGCGCCTTCAGTCGCGCCTTGGGCCGCCACTGCTCCAGCCCTTTTACGACATCTTGAAACTGCTGGGCAAACAGCCCCAGGTTACCAATGCATGGCTGGTGTTCAGCGCGTACATCACGCTGATTTCATCGGCGCTTGCTTTGCTGATTTTCTTCATGGGCGGGGATTTGCTGCTGCTGTTCTTCGTGCTCACAGTGGGTGCGGTGTTTCAGGTGGTTGGCGCGGTATGCGTGCCTTCGCCCTACAGCAACGTGGGCGCGCAGCGCGAGCTGTTGCTCATGCTTGCCTATGAGCCTATCCTCATCCTGGTGTTCGTTGGCTTTGCCATGTGCACGGGTTCGTTCTCCATTGCCGCAGTATTCCAGCTCGAGCAGCCCCTGCTGCTCAAGATGCCCCTGCTGTTTCTGGCGCTGGGTTACGCCCTGACAATCAAACTGCGCAAGTCGCCCTTTGATATCGCTGCCTGCCATCACGGCCACCAGGAACTGGTGCGCGGCGTACAGACCGAATACTCCGGCCCGTACCTTGCGCTGATTGAAATTGCCCACTGGTTTGACCTTGTGCTTATTCTTGGGCTGTGCGCCATGTTCTGGCACACCAGCTTTGTGGGAATGGCCGTTCTTGTGGGCGCCTCGCTGTTCACGGAAATTCTTATCGACAACATCACCGCCCGTCTGACGTGGCAGTGGATGGTGCAAAAGAAGTCTCTGCTGCTCGGCATGGGCCTGGCCCTGGTTAATCTTTTATGGCTGTACGTGGCGTAAGGAGGCCGGAATATGGGTTTCGTCGACAATATGATCAAGCGGAGCCGCCTGAAGTCTCCGTGGATAGTTCATTTTGACTGCGGTTCCTGCAACGGCTGCGACATCGAGGTGCTGGCCTGTCTGACGCCCATGTATGACGTAGAACGTTTCGGGGTGGTCAACGCGGGCAACCCCAAGCATGCCGACGTGCTGCTGGTTACAGGCACTGTGAACCACCGCAACCAGCATGTGCTCAAGCAGATATACGAACAGATGCCTTCGCCCAAGGCCGTGGTTTCCATCGGAGCCTGCAACCTTTCCGGGGGCGTGTTCAAGGATACCTATAATGTGCTGAACGGCGCGTACAATATCATCCCTGTTGATGTGTTCGTGCCCGGCTGCCCGCCCAAACCCGAGGCCATCATTGACGGCGTGGTGCAGGCCCTTGGCGTGCTCAAGGCCAAGATGGGCCTTGGCCCCGAGCCTGTGCCCACCTTTATGCCGGGCGATGAGGACGGCACTCCCGACATGACGCCGCAGGCGGAGTCCGCGCCGGAAGAAGCCCCCGACAAGCCACAGCAAAACGCGGGTTAACCCGGAAAGGATAGAGCCATGTTTTTTGAAGCCAAGGAAGTGACGCCGCAAACGCTGCTTTCAGAAGTGCAGCAGCTTGCCAACGCCAAATACCGTTTTGTGACCATGTCGCAGACCGTCATGGACGAAAACACGCTGCGGCTTTTTTATCACTTTGACGTAAACCTCACCATGTCCGACCTGCGCCACAACGCCGAGCTGTGCGTGTGGGAACCCACGGACGCCAAGGGCATGGTGCATCTGCGCATGGATGTGAACAAGAACGACGCCATCCCCAGCATTACGCCCGTGTATTTCTGCGCTGTCCTCGTCGAGAACGAAACGCAGGATCAGTTCGGGGTGCATTTTGCGGATCTGCCCCTGGATTACCAGGGGGCCATGTATCTGGAGGGCGAAGTCACCCACGCGCCGTACTTTACCATGACCACGGTCCGGCGGCCCGCCGCCAAGGCCGAGGCCGCCAAGGATGACACGGCCAAAGGAGAGAAGGCATGAGCAACCGCACAACCGTGATTCCTTTCGGGCCGCAACATCCCGTACTGCCCGAGCCGCTGCACATCAAGTTTGTGGTGGAAGATGAAACCGTGGTCGGGGCCGTGCCCCAGCTTGGTTTTGTCCATCGCGGGCTTGAAAGCCTTGTGCGGCTCAAGGACTACAATCAGATGGTCTTTGTGGTCGAGCGCATCTGCGGCATCTGCTCGTGTATCCATGCCAACTGCTACTGCAACGCCATTGAAGACATGATGGGCATTACAGCGCCGCCGCGCGCGCAGTTTTTGCGGGTTATCTGGTCAGAACTGCACCGGATACACTCCCACATGCTGTGGCTCGGCCTGTTTGCCGACTCGTTTGGCTTTGAAAGCGTATTCCAGCAGTTCTGGCGCATCCGCGAGCATGTCATGGACATCTGCGAAGCCACGGCGGGCAACCGCGTTATCCTTTCGGTCAACGTGGTTGGCGGTGTGCGCCGCGACCTCAGCCCCGATCAGATCCGCTGGATGCATGGCCGTCTGGATGAACTGGAAAAGGGCATGCGCGAGCTTACCCGCACCATGCTTGGCGACTACACCGTGCAGGAACGCACGCGCGGCATCGGCATCCTGAGCAAGGACGATGCCCGCCTGCTGGGCGCCGCCGGTCCCACCCTTCGCGGCAGCGGCTGGGAAATCGACGAACGTATGCACGGCTACGCCGCCTACAAGGATCTCAACTTCATTCCCGTGGTTGAAAATGACGGAGACTGCTACGCCCGCTCCAAGGTACGCTTTTATGAAGTGCTGCACTCCATAGAGCTTATCCGCGAGGCCTTGAACCGCCTGCCCGAAAGCGAGCTGACCGTAAAGGTCACCGGCAACCCCGAGGGCGAATCGGTCTTTCGTGTGGAGCAGCCTCGCGGCGAGCTGTTCTATTACATCCGGGCCAACGGCACCAAGAATCTGGAGCGCATGCGCGTGCGTACGCCCACCTTTGCCAACGTGCCGCCCCTGCTGCACATGCTGCCGGGCTGCAAACTGCCCGATGTGCCGGTTATCGTGCTGAGTATCGACCCGTGCATCTCCTGCACAGAGAGGTAGCCCATGTATATGCTCCCAAACGTGCTGCGCAATCTTTCGGGCAAGCCAGCCACGCGGCTGTATCCTCTGGAAGAACGCGAACCCTTCCCCGCCTATCGCGGCGTGATCACCAACGAGGTTGAAAAGTGCATATTCTGCAATTCCTGCGCAAGAGTATGCCCAACCGATGCCATCACCGTGGATGCAAAAGCCGGAAAGTGGAATTATGATCCCTTCCTGTGCGTATACTGCTCCGCGTGTGTGGAAAAGTGCCCCACAAAATGTCTGCATCAGGAACCAGTGCACCGCAAACCTTCCATCAGCAAGTTTGTAGTGCACCGCACCGGAACCCCGCGCGTCAAGAAAGCCAAGGCCGAGGCCAAGGGCGGGGAAAATACGGAAAAATAACTGAAAAAACGAAGGGCCTGCAAAGGCCCTTCGCTTTCAACAAATCCTGGTTTCTTGTTTTTGCTCAAGTTGATCTTGCCAGCTCTCTCACCCCGTCTATTTGCCGGACGGGGCAGGCGGCGCGTTTTTCCGGTTATGGAGATCCGCGCCGCCTTTTGCGTCTGACCGATAATGAAGAACAGACTATGCTGGAACCGCTGGAAGGAGAGGCCTCTGCGGCAAGATATTCAGAAACCTGAAGTAACTTGGGGATTACGCGCCAGCCTGAGCGTCCATTTCTGCGCACCGGGGGCAGATGCCCGTCAGTTCCACGGTGTCGCCCTGTAGCTGAAAGCCCTGCTGCTGCATGGTGGAAAAGATGGTCTGATAAAGAGCGGGATTGTTCACCTCGCGGCTCTTGCGGCAACCAGGGCATACCAGCATGAACACGGGTGCATGTTTTTTGTGGCAGGTCTCCGCGCAGGCTACAAAGGCATTGAGCGAGCCGACCTTGTGCACAAGACCCTGATTGAGCAGAAATTCAAGCGTCCTGTAGACGCTTGCAGGCGTGAGGGCCTTGGAGGATTTGCCGCGCAGGGCATCAAGAATGTCATAGGCCTTAACGGGTTCCTGTGCCTGTTGCAGATAGTCAAGCACCATGCGCCGCAAGGGGGTAAGCCGCAGGTTGTGCCCCATGCGCGGCTGGTCTGCCTGACAGCACGATGTTTCCGCCTGGCAACAGGCTGGTTTTGCCTGATCAGTTGTTTTCGTCTTCCACATAGGGTTCCACCGCCTCAGCCTTGATGCGGTATCCCGCATCGCCGATATCGCTTTCTGTTTTCTCGATTTCAAGCTTTCCATAAACCCATACGGTGTCCATCATCTGTATGCCGCGTGGTTTGTCCAGTGTGACGTATATGATCTGGTTGGCCGGGGGCGGCGGCACGTGGATGCACGCGCCGAAATAGGGAACCAGCAAGAATTCTGCCAGTTCATCGCCGCCCAGAAAATCAAGCGGAGCCACAAATCCGGCTATGCGCACCAGCTTGCCGCCCAGGGCCTTGTTGGCTGGCGCGTTGCTCCACAGGGCCTGAAATTCTTTCAGGGCCTTGTCGGCTCTGGGGTCGTCATCGCTGAACTTGTCAAAATTGAACTTGTCAAAAACTTTTGCGGGATTCCATGATGGCGGAATCAGCTTGTCCCATGTGATTTCGGTGTATTTCCCGCTCTTTTTTGCGGCTGCGGCAGTGTCCGCATCCTCGCGCGAGGGCTGCCAGTGTTCGATTTTTTGCCGCTCGTAATCGTCAGTCAGGGCAAGGGCGGTTGCGCTGTGCCAGCCGCACAGCAATGCTGCCAGCATGCAGAGGATGCGCCCTGTGGTCGAGGCTGTTTTCATGGCAGGTTCCTTTATTATACAGAAGCGTTGAGGCCGTCTGCCAGACTCATGCGGTAGGCCCGCCATGCCGGGATAAGCCCGGCGGCAAAACCAGCGGCCACAATCCCGCCAAGCAAGCGCCATTCGGCGGCTGTGGGCAGAGTGAGCGTAAGGCTCAGTCCATAGTCCGAAGCCAGCACTGGGCCAAACACGGCCAGCAGGGCGGCCAGGGCGGCAGTTCCAGCCAGAGCGCCTGCAACGACCAGCAGCGTGCTTTCAAACGCCAGAAGGGCCACAATATCCAGAGGGCTTGCCCCTGCCGCACGCAGCACGGCCAGCTCGCGCCGCCGTTCACCCAGACCTGCCAGAATGGCGGCCACAAGGCCAGCCAGCCCAGCCACAGTTACCAGCCAGGAGAGGACGTGCAAGGCATTTTCGCCCGCGCGCAGCAGGCTCCATAGCTGATCCAGCGCCACCCCGGGCATAACAGCCATGAGGGCTTCCTGCTGGTCGGCGTTGATTTCCCTTTGGGCGGCAAAAACACGGGCGCGGTTTTTCAGACCAACCAGCACCGCTGTAATACTCTTGGGCGCGAGGCTGAACTTGGTTACCTGATCTGGCCGCACATGAAAACCCGGCACAGGCGCGCCGCCCTGCCAGTCGATATGGATGGCCTCCATAGCGGCAAGGCTGATGTACAAAGCCCTGTCCACAGGGGTACCTGTGGGTGCAAGAATGCCGCACACAGTAAAGGGCTTGTCCGTATGCTGGGCAAGGTGGGCGCTGCCTGAGCCGTGGCTGAGCACCAGCCGGTCGCCCAGCCTGTAGTGTTCTTTGCTGGCAACCTCCGCCCCCAGCACAACATCAAAGATGCCGTCAAAAGGCGCGCCCTGCGCCAGTTGCAGATGCATGCGCCTGCTGTATTGGTACTGGGTAAAAAAATCGCCCGTAGTGCCCACTACGGCAAATCCTTTATGCGAATCGCCGAGCGACAGGGGGATCGTCCAGGCCACGTCCTTGCGCTGGGCAATGCGCTGGGCGCTGTCCCACCCCATGTTGTTGGTGGCCTTGCCCATGTGGAACACGGCATAGAGCAGCAGTTGCAATTCGCTGCCGCGCGCGCCCACCACCATATCCGTGCCGGAAACTGCCTGAACAAAATTATCGCGCACCTGAGTGCGCACACGTTCCATACCGAGCAGCAATGTGGTGGAGAGCGCGATGGAAAATACCACAAGGCTCAGGGTTCCCCGGCGGTTCCAGGCGCTCGACCAGGCAAGCCCCAACAAAAAACGCCAACGGCTCATGCGGTTTCCCCCTGCGGGATTGTCCCTTTGTCAGCCCTGCTGGGATCGGCCAAGTTAATCTCTGCCAGTCGGACCCGGCGTTCAAAAAAATCTGCCAGAGACAGGTCATGGCTGACAAACAACAGGCTTGATCCGGCCTCGGCGCTTTCGCGCAGCAACAGGTGCAGAAAATCTGCCCGACGTTCCGCATCCAGCGCGGAGGTGGGTTCGTCAGCCATGACCAGCGGGGGTGAACCCACAAGGGCGCGGGCGGCGGCAACGCGTTGCTGTTGCCCAACGGAAAGGCGGGTTACACTTTTGCGCCACAGTTCCGGCCCAAGGCCAAGACGCTCAAGCAGGCGTTGCGCGGATTGCTCCGGGCTTCCATCCTTTTCCGTTGCCCGTGTGGCGCGTTTGGGCGAAAAGCGGCAGGGCAGCAGCACATTCTCCAGCATGGAGAGATGCGGAACAAGATTGAACTGCTGAAATATCAGGCCGATGGTGTCGCCGCGAAAGGAATCTCTGGCGAATCTGGGCAAGGTGTCCACACGAATTCCGTTGACGCGCACACTGCCGGAAGCTGGTTGCAGTATCCCTGCAATGAGGCTGAGCAGGGTGCTTTTGCCCCCGCCGCTGGGGCCGGAAAGAAAGACCGTCTCCCCTTTGCCCACGCTGAACGTCGGGATGCGCAGGGTTTCTTCCTTTTGGCCGGGCCAGCAAAAGGTGCAGTTTTCAAGCAGGACTGCCTGCTCGCCCGCATTCATGCTGCAAGGCGCTTGCGGTGGTGTTGGCGTAACGGAATTCATGGGACTTACCACTTGAGGGTGTGGGCCTGTTCGTTCAGTTCGGCGGCATGCTGCCCAGTGGGGCTGACTATCTGCACGCGCAGTTCATGCAGGGCTGACCATGCGGAGAAAAGACGCACGTCCATGCCGTGCAGGGCTTCAGGCTGGGCGCATTCAAAAGTAAAGGACGCGTCCAGATCCGCATGACCGCCGTGTTCATCGTGCCCGGCATGTTCGTCATGGTCTGCATGCGCCTTGGGTTCAACCGCAGGGGCGGCAGACGCGTTCTGCTTTGATGCTTGCGCCTGTTCCGGCTGCGCGGCTGTCTTTGCTGCCAGCAGGGCCTCGGGCAGGGCTTCGGATTCCAGTGTTACCTTTTTGATGCGGCACTGGGCCTCGGCAGGAAAAACAAAAATATTTTCCGCCTTATGCAAGGTTGCCGCCATGTTCTGCACGGCCTGCCGCTGGGCTGCATCCCGTGGGGCGTGTTCAAAGGGCAGGGCGTTGGCAAGGGGGCTTTCAATGCTGATTTCTACAGTATTGCCTTCCACAGCCACGTCCAGCCGGGCCGCGCCGTGTTCATGCGGGCCATGTGCAAGCGCGGGGGCGGCTGCGAGCAGAACCGTGCAGGTCGCCACAAGAATCAGGTTTTTCATCATTTCTCCCATGTTTCTGGTTCAGAATATTAACGTTTTTTGAACCAGAAACTGAAATGATATATTATTGCATTTTTGTCAAAGGCAACACTTTCTCTCGCCATCGCATGGCTGCTGTTGACCGAACTCTTGCACCGGCTGTTGCAGCGTCTGGAGTTTAAGCTATGTGGCGGCCTTGCCGCCGCCAGTGGGCAACGCGCAGCTTGTCGGCCACCATGGAAAGGCCGCACAGGCCGATGGAAATAGCCGTGGCCACAAAAACACCCCGGTAGCCGAAGCCCTCGTACATGACCAGCCCGCCGATTATGGGGGCAAAGATGCCGCTGGAATCGAAGGTGGCCATCATCACATTGGAGTTGATGGAACGGGTGGTGGGTGTGGAGCGGTCATAGACCATGGCCGCCAGCAGGGGGTAGAGCAGCCCCAGGCCCAACCCGTACAGGAAGGTCAGGGGAATGAAGGCCCACAGCGGCCCCCAGGCCAGCCCCAGCATGCAGCAGACCAATAGAACGCTGCACAAAATGGTAATTCTGTGGCGCGGCAGCGTATCAAGCCTGTTGCTGCCCACCAGACGCACAAGAATGATGGTGAGCGTATAGGTGCTGAAAAACCACGCCGGGTGCGCGCCGGTGATGGAGCACAACCCTTTCATGAAAAAGATGGCCAGTACGGTCATGATGCTGAATGTCATGCAGGCCATATACACAAAGAACAGGCCGGAATGGCTCACCGCATGCCACAGTTCCCGACCAGACATGCCGCCTTCTGCTTCCTGGGCCATTTCTGGCTTGCGCAGGCGTGGTGCCAGCGGCACCAGCATGAGCAGGGAAGGAATACCCAGCAGGGCCGTGAAGGCAAAGAGGTGCGGTTCGCCCCCAAGCAGGGCAAGTATCTGTTCCCCCACTGCCGGAATGATGGAGTAGGGCAGCAGCAGGGTGAGCGAAAAAATAGCAAAGCCGCGCGCGCTTTGGCCCTTGGGTATGCAGCTCACCAGCACGGACACCGTGCAGCAGGAGAACACGGCAAGGGCAATGCCCTGCACCACGCGCAACAGCAGAATCAGCTCAATGATATGGGGGCCGCCCACATAAGGGTAGGCCAGCATGACGCCGCTTGAAATGATGATGGCAATGCCCATGGGCAGGAGTTTGCCACGGCGCAACAGAACCACGCTTGCCACCTGCCTGAAAATCAGAACCATGACAAACATGGAAGAGAGCAGCACTCCCCGCCAGTTGGGGCTGACAGAGAGGCCTTCGAGCCATTGCTCAAAGCAGTAAAAAACGGCCACAAAGCTGTTGCAGCACATGGTCATGCAGAACAGCAGAACAAAATCACGGCTTAATAACGTCTGCGGCGGGTCAGGGAAGGCAGCGCCTTCCGGAGTTTGCGCAGGCGATGCGGCTAGGGGCGGCATGGGGCCTCAATCGTGTTGCGCCGCGTTGGCCCAGGCCGCCGTGCGGGGCCGGGTCCACCCCCGCAAAGGGTGTGCGGCTAATGATATTCGCCATTCAGGAACTTGGTGGCGTAGGATTGCACTGCTGCATCGTCCACCATGAGCATGTCCATCTGGCGGGTCATTATCAGGAGTCGTCCCAGTTGATCCAGGCGCGCGCACAGCTCATGCCTGGGGTATTTCTGGTAACGTGCCCGCAGTCTATCACCCGTTATCTCAACGGTAAAGCCCAGCTCTTTGAGGATCAGGCCTATGCACTGCACACGCCTTACGCGCTGGGCGTTGGCGGCAGCGCCCCCGGCAAATTCAAAGCGGATGTAGTTCTTGCTCAGGGTTTCGCCGCACCAGCAGTCAAGAATGGCGTAGTGGTAGCCCACGCGGGACGAAAAATTGAGATAGCGGTCGGAAACTATGGCATAGCTGCGCTGGCCAAAGCGTGAACAGCCCTCCTCATTGCAGCCAATGGCGGTTTGCCCCATGACCGAAAGAAAACCGCGCATGTTTACAGGCCGTGGCCCACGTGCCTGCACCGCCGGATTGAGCATGCCGTCCAGCACGCACTTGAAAGGCACGCTCAGCACATCGTTGGGCGTTGTCTGGCGGGATTCCGGGTTACGCAGCCCGCCGCCCAGATCAATCACATGCAGATCAAGCGGCACCGTGCAGACCAGCTTGCTGGCAACGCCTGCGCAGTGATCCGTAACCCTGTCGGATATCTGGAACATCTGGGAATAGCTCAATTCGTGCACATAGCGCATGATGTCGTGCAATGATGTGCAGTGGCGGGGCGTGAATGTATCCGCGCGCGGATCCACCAGATGCAGCGGCAGAATGTAGGGTGCGATGCGCCGTAACAGCACTAGAGCCGGGCTGCTGGGGCGGGCCTGGGGCTTCACCAGACGCAGGGCCAGCAGCTCCTGCACTTCGCCGTCAAAAATTCTGCCGGTGAGCGCATCCACGGTGACGATCTGCTCCTCGGCCAGAATACTGTTGGCGCCCGGCAGGTTCATGATGGTCGGCACGCCAAATTCGCGGCAAATGGAAGCCATGTGGCCGGTAAGACTGCCTGTTTCTGCAATGATGGCCGAGGCGCGGCGCATGGCCGCCATGGCGTTGGGCGAGGAGTGGGCAAGCAGCATGACGGCCCCTTCGGGAAAGTGCGTCATGTCTTCCCCTTCGCCCACATGAATAACAGGGCCGCACCCCACGCCCCGCGCGGCGATATCGCCGCCCGAGAGCAGGGGGCGCAGGTGCCGCAGGGCCGGGGCCGAATGCTCCTCAGAGGCGCTGTCCAGCCCCATGGGGCGGGTTTGCAGCAAAATAATCTGGTCGTCTTCGTCCACGGCCCATTCCATATCCTGCGGATACTGGTAGTGCCGCTCCAGCTCCATGACCATTTCAGCCAGTTTGCGCACCTGATCATCGCTGAGGCAGGGAACATCGCGCAGGGGATCGGGAACGGATTCGAGCGTGCTTTCCACCAGGCCGGTTTTGGTGCGTACAAGGCGCAGCCGCACTGTTTTATGGGCAATGGTGGCCATGGTGATCTTTTTGGTGGCGCGGGAAACAAGCCACTGGTCGGGTGTTCCCGAGCCATCCACGACCATTTCGCCCAGACCCCACAGGCCGTTGATGACAGTGGCGTTGGAGCGCAGGTCTACCGGATGGCGCGAAAAAGCCACGCCAGCGGCCTTGGCCCGCACCATTTCAACGCAGCAAAGGCCCATGCCCGTAGCGTCCAGATCATAGCCGTGCTCGGCGCGGTAGGTCAGGGCGCGGGGCGAAAACAGGCTGGCAACCACCTTCTTGAAGGCGGACAGCAGATCCTGGCGGGTAACGCCGAGGATACTGCGGTACTGACCGGCAAAGGATTGCACGCCGTCCTCGGCAATGGCGCTTGAGCGCAGGGCCACAACCACATCCGCGTTCTTGCCGAAAGCCGTGTCCCATTCTGCAAACAGGGCTTGCTCAACCTCTGCCGGGATGGGGGCTTCCTGCACGAGCTGCTCAATATTCTGGGAAATTTCTGCAATCCGCGCGGGCTTTTCCGGGTCAACGGATTTCAGCAGATGGAAGAGGTTTTTGAACAGGCCCGGCGTGCGCAGCAAAAAATAGCTGCAAGCCCGGATAGTGATGGAAAATCCGCGCGGCACCGGCATATCAAGCATGTTGCGCAATTCGCCGAGGTTGGCGTTTTTGCCGCCAACGCTGTAAGCCATGCTGGCGTCAACCTCAGAGAGGGGCAGGGTAAACTGCGGCACATCGCCGCGCGTGTGCTGATCCAGCTCGTGCTCAATGCGCGCCGCAATGGAATGTACGGCGCTGCCCAGTGATATGTCGCACTGGCCCGACATTTCGCTGAGGGTCGAGGCCATGCGCTCGCAGTGAAATATGGCCCGTCGGGCCTGCTTGCGCACTTCGTTGGTTTCCATGTGCTTGTCGCCGCGCAGGGTGGCGTCCAGCCCGGCCATTACCCCGGCCAGATCTGCATTGGCCTGGAGCAGTTCCTTGAACGAAACATAGCGCTTGTTGAAGGCGTCCATGGCCGCCTCGCGGCCAACCCGGGGGGCAATGCCAAACAGTTTTTTCAGCAGAGAGGCCATACGGATATCCTTGATCGCAGATTTTCGTCATGCCCTGAAACTGATGAAGCTGAATGTCTGATGCGTAAATGTCGCTCGTTAGCGTCCCTGCCCGATTACAATATATCTCTGCGCAGGGCCGCGTCCGTCCTTGCGCACAAGCCCCAACTGCACAAGCAGTTGCAGATCGTACTGGGCCGTGCGCATGGAAATGTTTTTTCCGGCAAGCGCTTGATATTCCTGCCTGCTGATGCTGCCCGAGGCCGCGATGGTCGGCCAGACCTCCATGACGCGCCGGTTGAGCTTGTCCGCAGAGTCCTTGCCGCGCAGCAGGGTATCCAGTTGTGCGGGGGCCTCGCTTTGCGGCTGAGGGGCAGGCTCGCCCACAGGGGCCTGCACGGGAATATCCGCGGCCACAGGGCTGACAAGCCTGGCGGGCAAGCCTTCTGCCGATGCAGGATCTTCGGCAGTGGGCGTTGCGCAGAATCCCTGATCGCAAGGATCCTCCTGCGGTTTGCGCGATTCCTGCGCCGGAGCTGCCGCAGTTTCGCTCTGGCCTGCCGGAATGGCGTCGCTTTGCGCCTGGGTAGCCGCGCCAAGCTGAATATCTTCTGCAAGTAGAATGCCACCTTCGCAGAATGTCAGGGCCCGCGTGAGGGTGTTTTTCAATTCGCGCACATTGCCGGGCCAGTCGTAGTCCATCAGCTTGGCCATGGCTCCTTTGCTGACCTGCGGCATGGCGGCGGTCATTGCAGCCAGCCCGCCAGCGGGCTGTGCTCCGCCCTCGGCTTTCAGCCTTGCCTTGGCCTTGAGAGCTTCCGAAAGAAAATAGACAGCCAGCGAGGGAATGTCCGTCTTGCGATCCCGCAGCGGCGGCGTGTTGATGGTGATGACGGCCAGCCGGTAGTACAGGTCCTCGCGGAAAGTGCCTTTTTGCGAATCATCTATAAGTGATGCATTGGTCGCCGCAATGATGCGCGTGTCAAAAGGCACATCTTCATCGCTGCCAAGCGGCCTGATCCGTCTTGTGGAGAGCGCCCGCAGCAGGGCCTGCTGCACCTTGGGGGCCGCATTGCCCACTTCGTCCAGCATGAGCGTGCCGCCCTGCGCCGTCAGAAAAGCCCCTTTACGTGGCGCGCGCGCCTCGGTGAAGGCGCCTTTCACATGCCCGAAAAGCGTATCCATAAGCAGGTTTTCATCCAGCGCCCCGCAATTGATGGTAATGAAAGGCCCCGCAGCCCGCGCACTGAGCCTGTGGATGGCCTCGGAAACCAGCTCCTTGCCTGTACCGGTTTCACCCACAACCAGCACATCTGCCATCACCTGCGAGGCCTTGCGGACATTGTCGCACAAGGCAAGCATGGTGGGTGATGTGCCAATAAGGCTGTTGACGGGCAGGTCTTCGGGATGCGGCAGATCTTCCACTGGCTCGCGCTGTTGCTGGGCATCATCCTCTGCAGCTCGCAGGCGGCGGGCCTCCGCGGCAAAGCGCAAGCGTTCAAGCAGGGTGTTTATGCCAGCCTTGAGCCGTTCCAGTTCGCGCGGCAGTTGGGGCATATCTATATTCTTGTCGTCCCCTTCGGCGTTGCAGCGCTCAAGTTCCGCCGTTACGGCATTGAGCGATCTGCCCGTCTGCCGGGCCAGCCACCAAAGGCTAAGACCCAAAAGCAGCATGCCGCCAACAAAGGCCCCCACATAGATGCCCATGAGCTGCACGCCCGTGCGTGTGGTGGTAAAACTGGTGTCCAGTACCGCCAGACCGCCCAGTACGATTGTTGCCTGCGAAACCGGGCTGAAGGTCACCGGCACGTAGCTTACCCTCTCCACCCGCATCTGGCTGCTGCTCCACAGGGAGCTGTTTTCAGAGAGGGGAAGCTGGCCTGACTTGCCCTCCTGCACATCTGATACCATGTTCCAGTAATTGATGTGCTCAGGGCCGGGCCGGAATGCGGTGTTAAATCCCGGCCTGCCAAAATCGCCGATAAAGCCAGCGCGCACGGCATCCGTGCCCAGGCTGCGCTGGGCCAGGCCAGCATCCGGCACCTCGGACTGAAAGAGCATCCAGCCATCGCGGTCAAAAAAAAGTGTACGCACGCGCCCCTCATCGCCTGATGCGGCAATGGGGGCATTGGGGCCGGAGTAGGTGGACAGGATGTCCCGCAGCTCCCGCAGATCCAGCGAAAGCATCAGGTAGCCGGCAAACGTGCCTTCCGCATCATGAACCGGGGTGGAAAAACGCAGCACGTGCAGGTTGATATTCTGGTTGCTGCCCTTAACCGGCACCATGGAATAGGTCACTTCCACGGGCTGGGCAACGCTGACGTGCCCGGTGCGGTGTTCAGAAGCAATGGAGTGGAAGGGGCCGGTGGGGCTGGCAAGGGCCTGCCGCATGGGAACATTGATGATATCTCCGCCCGTGTTGACAAGCAGATAGCGGTTGTCAGGGGCCAAACCCTCAAAAGCCAGTTCCCTGTAGCGCAAGCCGCCAGCCTTGGCGCGGAATTTGAGCCGGTTGGCCATGTCTTTTTGATCCATGGAGCCAGCAGCGAGAATAAGAAGCTGATTGCGCGTTTCTTCCAGGGCCTGTTCCAGCGCAAGGCTCATTGCCTGTGACTGAAGCTGTGCGTTGCGCGCAATTGCGCGATCAAGAATGGCCTCGATACTGCTGCCCGTGGCAGTAAAAATAATCAGCAGTACGAGCGCCAGCAGGGGCAAACCCAGCATCAGCATGCGGCTTGCAAGGCTGCGATTCATAAAGAATGCCGTGAACTCCAGCGAGCTGCCCTGGGGAAGTGTTCTGTGTAAGCGCATGGTGCTCCCCTATTTTGTGCAAAAAAGCGCAATCTTTGAGCTGAGTATAAAAAACATTGCCCTTCGTGACAAGATTTTTCGCGCAAAAATAGAAAAAAAGGCGCAATTACAGGCAATAATTATGCAATGGCACAGCCTTTGCTAATACTTTCACATTCGAGGCAACGAGGCGGTGCCTACCCCCGACGGGAGTCATCGCAAAATGGGTAAGTGGTTGAAGTGGAGATGTCACATTTTGATGTGGAGGAAGTTATGAAAAGAATGCAGAGGCTCTGGACATGGCTTACAGGTTGCGCGCTGCTGGTTGCGGCACTGCCCGGCGCGGCCCTGGCTGCTGGCGGCGGCAAGGTTGCCAACGTTGTGGTGGTCGCCGATACGCGCAAACTTGACGGTATATTGTACTGGTGGGCTGAAATGTATAATGAAAGCCACTTCTTTTTTGCCATTCTGACTATGGCCATCATCCCGGTTACAGGTTGCATCCTGGGTTGGCTGGCGGATGTCGTCATGACGCACATCGGCATTGACCTCAAGCACCGCGAATTGTCCGAAAAGTAGTCGGAAGGAGGCAAGTTATGGAATGGTTGTATATTTTGATGCCCATTTCCGGCGTGTTCATTTTCTGGCCGGGCCTTGTCATTCTTGGTTTGGGCGTTGGCATTATCGGCGGCTTCTTCGGTATGGGCGGCGCCTGGATGGTTACCCCCGGTCTGAACATTCTTGGTTTCCCCATGGCTTTTGCCATTGGTACCGATGTGGCGCAGATGGCGGGTAAATCGCTTATCTCCACCATGCGGCACGGCAAGTTCGGCAACGTTGACTACGGCTTGGGCCTGACCATGCTGGTTGGTACCATCGTGGGCGTGGAAGTTGGCGCGCAGATGGTTATGTGGCTGGAACGCCTGGGTTCCGTCGACAAGGTCGTGCGCTGGTTGTACGTTGTCCTGCTTGTGCTGCTGGCATGGCTTGTATTTCACGATATCGCCGCCCGCCGCAAGAAGGAACGCGAAGCCAAGGCCCAGAACAGGGAACTTGACCACGCGGCCACCGGCGTTGACTGGGCCTCCCGCCTGCACGCCATCAAGATTCCTCCGGTGTTCCACTTCAAGCAGGCCAACATCACCTGCTCCGCATGGCTGCCCATCTTCGTCAGCTTCTTCACCGGCTGGCTGGCTGGTATCCTCGGCATCGGCGGCGGTCTTATCCGCATGCCCGCCCTGGTGTATCTTGTCGGCTGCCCCACCCATCTGGCGGTGGGTACGGACCTCTTTGAAGTCGCCATCTCCGGTCTCTACGGCACGGCTTCGTACGCATACAAGGGCCGCGTGGAACTGCTTGCCGCTCTCATCATGCTGTGCGGTGCGGCCATCGGCGCGCAGATCGGCGTTGTCGCCACCAAGTATGTAAAGGGTTACGGCATCCGCTTCGTGTTCGGCCTGGCCGTTATCGGCTGCCTCATTTCGGTTGTGTGCAAGCTGGTTGAAGCTGAATTCCCGGCTTGGGGCTGGCTGCTTGGCCCGGCTGCTACGATCGACGTGCTCGGCTTCGTGTCGGCTATCTCCCTTTACATAACCGTCAAGATGGTACAGGGCGCCAAGGCGGAAATTGCCGCCAAGAAGAACCAGCCCGCGGCCAACTAGAAGGAGACCCGCCATGAAGATTCGTAACCTGATGCTTATGCTGGCGATGGCCTTCTCTGTTGCACTGCTCACCGGCTGCAACTTCGACGGAGGCGTGGAACAGGGACGTTGCGTGGCCTTTGATGCCAACGCCAAAACCCTCACCATCGTGGTGGACGTGACGCACGATCAGTTTAACCCGCATTACAGCGGCGGCACGCATACCTTCAAACTGCCTGTCGAATCCAGAGACATGGGCCCCGCCCCCAGCGTGGGCGGCCGCCTGATGATCGACCTGGCCAAGAACACCGTGCTTATCTATGACCAGAAGACCAACAGCGTGCGCGAACTGGCCGTGCAGTTCACCGATGTGGAAAAGAACGTCGGCTCCGACCATCCCAAGGTCAAGGGCAAGACCTTCCCCATTATCGACAAGGAGCAGCAGACCGTCACCGTGTACTCTGGCCGTCAGAAGTCTTTGATTACCTTCAAGATTCCTGCTGAAGCCCAGGATTACCCGGCCTATGTGTGGACCGCTGGCGATGAAATGCGCATTGCCTACCGCAATGCCGACAAGGCCCAGGCCATGCGTATCATGAACGTGTCCAAGACCAACATCTTCAAGAAGTAAACCCCCAGGGTGCCTACCCCCACCCTGCGCGCCGGAGCGGTTCGCCCCGCTCCGGCGCACCTCGGGTGGACAAACACACTCAGGAGAGCATCAATGAACAGTTACCGTCAGACCCTCTATTCCAGCATAATCCGGGTTGCGGCCAACGCAGTCATGGTTGGCGCGATCTTTGTGGGCATGTATCAGTCGGCCCACAGTTCTGGGGCCTCGGAACTGGTTTTCTGCGCATGGTTTTTTGGCATCACGGTGCCTACGTGGGCAGGGGCCTTCTGGCTCACCAAAAAGGTGCGCCAGGTATATCCCGCCGAGTTTCAGAGCCTTGTGGAACTGCCGCGCCTCGGGCAGCGGCTCGTAAGCTGGCACGTGGCCGAAACGTCCATGTGTCCTGTTATTGATCGCCGATAAACGGGAGCAGCAGCATGTCGTGTGTCATGACCATACCACAGGCGGGCAGGAAGGAACCTATGGGGGAATTCATCAAGAGTCAGGGTTGGCAAAACTGCCTCCAGACCCGTGCCCGGCAGCGTTATTGGGGTGCCCTGTGCGCCCTGTTGCTGGGTTTTGCCCTGCTGGGAATGCTTGACGGCCTGCAAGGCCTTACAAGGTCTGGCGCGGATGTGATCGAATTGCTGCCCGGCGGCAGCGTGTCCATATCCGGGCCGCTGACCATCAAAAATCCCGTCAACAGCGACCTCAAGGCGCAATTTACCCCGGAAAATCCGGCCCTTTTTTATGATCTGGAAGGATTCTTTGCGGGCTACTGGTTTGGCAACGGCATGTGGCGAGGCAGTGTGCGCGCCGATGCCGTGGCGGAACCCGGTAGTTACGGCCTGAAGGTTTCCTTCAGGGGTGCGGCTGCCAGCACCACGCAGCACTATACTGTTGTCGTGCATGCCGATGAAGCCGCCATGCGGGCTGCGTCCACCTCGTATTTGCGGCGCATTACCGGCTATAACCCCTTTGTGCTGGCTGCGGGCTGCTGCGGTCTGGCCCTGCTGGGCGGGGTTGTGGTGTTCAGGCTTGGCAGCAAGTACATACGCCAGTTGACAACCCTTGGCTGCGGAGAAATCGTGCGCGTGGAACAGAATGCTGACACTGCCGCGCAAGCGCAATCCGGCCACATCTGGTGCCTGCTGTATGGTCTGCGCGCGCCCGCAAAGGGAACGCCCTGCGCCGTTTATGATGCGCAAGGCATGCCCCTTGGCACCGCCCGCGCCCAAGAAGCAAAGAATGGCACGCTTGAACTGAGTTTTGACTCAATCACAAGCCCGGCGGCAGAAGCCGGTGCGACCAATACCGCCGTTCGTCCTGGCTGTCTTGTCCAATTGCGGCCCCCAAGGCCGCTCTCTCCTCCGGTCACAGACAGATAAGGTCGTTCGGTCTCCTGCGGCATGCACTTGGCGCGTCACCTGTGCATGCCGCTTTTTTTTTGCCCGCCGCATTCATCCCGCCTTGCCGCTCTTGCCGCCTGCTTTGCCATAAGCTATGCTTATTGTGTTGCATATGCCCCCTGAGGGCTTAAACCAAGGCGGAATTTTCATGTCTCAACTTTGCCCCTGCGGCAGCGGCCAGTCTCTGGACCAATGCTGCGGCCCCCATATTGAAGGCGCGTCCTGGCCCCAGAACGCAGAAAGCCTCATGCGTTCGCGGTATTCGGCCTATGTGCTTGGCCGCCATCAGTGGCTTGTGGAAACCACGCATCCTGACTACCGGGAAAATGTGGATGCCGACAAGCTGGCCGAGCAGACCAGGGATATAACCTGGCTGCGTCTTGATATTGCCGCGACCGAAAACGATGTTCCCGCCGGAGAACACGGCGAACTTTTTGATGTTGTTGAATTTTATGCCTATTATGAACTGGAGGGCATTCCCCGTCAGTTGGGCGAGCGCAGCTTTTTTCAGCGCAAGGATGACAAAATTTATTATGTGGACGGCGTGGCCCTGCGCCCTGACGCCTACCGCAGGCAGGAACCCAAGGTGGGGCGTAATGATCCCTGCCCATGCGGCAGCGGCAAAAAATACAAGAAATGCTGCGGGGCTTCCAAATCCTGATGACCACGGACGCAGAACGCGCAAAAAATTCCGGCAGGGGCAAGAATGGTTCTCTGACAGCCATCCGGCAGTTTTGTCTGGAGTGCCAGGGTGCGTCTGCCAAGGCGGTTCGCGCCTGCGCGGATGAAGAGTGTCCCCTTTGGGCCTGGCGGCTCGCCACACTGGCGGGCGAGGAATGCCCCGCCCCGGCGGAAGAAGCCGCGCGTCAGGCCTTGCGGGCCATTCGCAGGCAGTGCATGGGCTGTGCTGGCGACAGGGTAGAGGTGCGCGCCTGTGCGGCGCGCGATGCCTGCGCCCTGTGGCACTGCCGGTTTGGTGTGCGTCCGCAGACATACAAGGCCGTGCGGCGGCGTTTTTTTGCTCCCAAACCCTTGCGACTTTTGTAATGCGCCGCCAGGAACGCGGCGCAACACCACAGGAGGTATCCATGCCTCATTTGCTCGAATGGTCGAGAGCGTATGCTCATCGCCTTGACGCTGATTCTGCTGCGGCCCTGAAGGCGCGCGCTCCGGAAGTGGCCCAGAGGCTTCAGCGCGAGCTGACATCCGGCGAGCTGCCCTTTATTTCCATGCCCTTCCGCGCCAAGCTGGAAGTGGAAATGGCCCCGCTGATTCCCCGCATCAAGGCCTACAAGCATATGCTGGTGCTGGGCATCGGCGGCTCTGCCCTTGGGGCGCGGGCCATGCAGCAGGCCTTTGCGCCGGGGCAGGACGGCCCAGCTCATCGCGGCCCGTGGCTGTGGATTGCGGACAATGTCTGTGCGGAGCGCTTTGAAGCCCTGCTCGGCAAGCTCAATCCCACGGAAACCGTGGTGGTGTGCATCAGCAAGTCTGGCGGCACCATTGAGACCATCTCCCAGTATTTTCTTGTGCGTGATTGGCTTAAGGCCAGCGTGGGCGAGGGCTGGCAGGATCAGATGATCGTTGTCACCGACGAGCGCAAGGGCTACCTGCGTGAAGAAGCCAACCGCTATGGGCTGACCGCCCTTGAAGTGCCAGATTATCTTGGCGGCCGCTATTCGGCCCTTTCTGCAGTGGGGCTTTTGCCCGCGGCCTTTCTGGGCATAGACTGGCAGGCCCTGCTGGACGGCGCAGCTGATGTTGCCCGCCCCCTGCTGCAAAATCCGGAGCAGGTGGCCGAACATCCTTCGTTTGCCCTGGCCTGCTGGGCCAAGGCACTGGAAGACAAGGGCTACAGCCAGTTGATATTTTTCAGCTACATCCCGCAGTGGGCCGCCTACGGCGACTGGTTCGCCCAGCTTTGGGCCGAAAGCCTGGGCAAGGACGGGCAGGGCAGCCAGCCAGTGCCAGCCACCGGGGTGACGGATCAGCATTCCATCAACCAGATGTTTTTGAGCGGGCCACGCAACAAGGGGTGCATTTTCCTGACCAGCCGCGATCAGGCGCAGGGGCCCAATTTCGGCATGGATGTGCCGGATCAGTGGGCATGGCTGCGGGCCAAGCCCTTTGGCAGCCTGCTTGAAGCCGAGGCCCTTGGAACCCGCATGGCCCTGTGCCAGAGCGGCGTGCCCCTGCTGCATGTGGAAATGCACAACAACGGCCCCCGCGCCGCCGGTTCGCTCATGCTGCTGCTTGAGGCGGCCACCCTGTTTACGGGCTGGCTCATGGGCATCAATCCGCTGGATCAACCCGCAGTGGAGCTGGGCAAACGCCTTGCCAACGCGCGGCTTGGGGCTGGCGGCTATGCGCAGGAAGAAGCCGATCTGGCCGAATACCTTGCCGTACCCAGAATGGAACAGAAGTTTTAAGCAAGTGAACGGCGCGGGGCCGTTGCCAAAGGCAAAAAATCGGTATCCCGCGCTGGTTGCAACCCTTTGCCTGTGTGCCGAAATGTGCTTCAGGAATGGCGGTGGCCGTCAGGCGGCGGCTTTCGGATATGCCTGGGGTTTTTATAACCTGTCGCGTAGCGGCGGCTTTGCGGCGGGGCGTAGCGGTCGTTTTCCCTGCGCCCCGGCGGTGGTGGCAGAAGTGCTGCGCCGCCCGGAGCCGCCGTGCGCGCAAAGGCATTGTCATGTTCAGAAAAAAGCAGCGTAACGAAGCCTGCATCCGCCAGTGCGAGGATGCCTGCGCCCAGGCCGTAGACACGGATAGCGCGTTGCCAAGTTACGCCCGCACATTATCCTGGCTCTCGCTGGTGGTCATTTTGCTGACCAGCCTGGGGCTTTCTTTCTTTATTTCCAACTCTGCGCGCGAGACCCTGCTCACACGGCAGGAGAACTTTGCCCAGCAGCTTGTGGAAAACCTCAATAGCCAGATATTCCGCCGATTCGCCTTGCCCACCTTGCTGGGCTACGGGCGTATCGCCCTGCGTCAGCCAGAACAATATGACAGGCTGGATCAGGTGGTGAAGTCCGTCATTCACGGCTTGCCGGTCGAGCGGCTGCGTATTTATGATTTTTCGCGTCTGGTGGCGTATTCCACCAAGAAGGAAGATCTGGGCCGCGCCGGTTTATCCCCGCCATATCTGGACGACATTCTGCAAGGCGGCGCGCCGAGGTCGGAAATTATTTCGACCATGCCTGGCTGGCAGGCTCCCTTTCGTGTACCGTTGCAGGAAGGCTCGTTTGTGCTGCGCATTCTCTACCCCCTGCGCGGCGAACCCCTGCATCCAGGGGAGGAAGCGCCCATCATGGGCGCGCTGGAGCTCACGCAGGACATTACGGGCGACTATGAGCAGGTGCTCACGTTTCAGGGCATCATTGTTGTCATGTGCCTGCTTTCGTCTGTGATCATGTTTGGCCTGCTGCTCATGCTGATCCACAGGTCGGAGCGGGTGCTGGCGGCGCGCATGTACAAGAACAGGCTTCTTGAAAACCAGTTGCACAGTAACGAACGGCTGGTGAGCATGGGCAGGGTGGTGGCCAGTATCGCGCACGAAATTCGCAATCCCCTGGGCATCATCCGTTCCAGCGCAGAGTTGCTGCAACGCCGTACCGACAAGGCCGATGCCAGCACGCGCCGCATTCTTGGGGCGATTTATGACGAGGCTGTTCGCCTTTCGCAGACAGTCAACGACTTTCTGGACTACGCCCGTCCCCGCCAGCCCAAGCAGGACGTTGTGGACGTGAATGTGGTGCTGGATCAGGTTCTGGCCTTTCTTGAAGGCGAAATGGGGCGCTGCGGCGTGGCGCTTGAGCGGCAGTGCGAGAGTGGGCTTTTTACACCCGGCGACAAGGATTTGCTGTACCGGGCTTTTTACAATATCCTTGTAAACGGCCAGCAGGCGATGGATGGGCCGGGCGTTGTGCGCATAAATGGGCGCATTGACGACAACGGCCACGTTTGCATTGAATTTCTTGATTCTGGCCCCGGTTTTGACCCCGCTACGCTACCCAACCTGCTGGATCCATTTTTTACTACCAAGGACGGCGGCACAGGGCTTGGTTTGCCCATTGTGCAGTCGATCATCTCAAGCCACGGCGGTGTCATCAAGCTTGAAAACGGCCCCGAGGGCGGGGCGCTGGTAAGGGTTCTGTTGCCCAGAGCCCAAACTGGCGCATAGGATACATAATGAGCGAAAAAGCGCATCTTCTCATCATCGACGACGAAAAAAACTATCTGCTGGTGTTGCAAACCCTGCTTGAAGACGAGGGCTATGCCGTCACGGCCATCAGCGACCCCGAGACCGCTCTGGCATTTCTGGACGAAAGCGAAGTGGACGTTATTGTGACCGACATGAAAATGCCCAAGGTCACAGGGCGAGAAGTGCTTGAGCGGGTTAAAAAGAACTGGCCGTACATTCCGGTGCTTATCATGACGGCCTTCGGCTCCATTGAAAGCGCTGTTGAGGTCATGCGCTACGGCGCATTTGACTACATCACCAAACCTTTTTCCAACGACGAACTGCTGCTTTCCATCCACAATGCCGTGGAACTTTCACGGGCGCACCGCCAGTACCGGTTGTTGCAGGAAGTTATGGAAGACCGCTACGGCGTCCACAAGATTGTGGGCCGCAGCAGGGCCATACGGGACGTTTTGCTGATGGTTGAGCGCGCTGCGCCCAGCCGCTCCACTGTGCTCATTACCGGTGAATCCGGTACGGGCAAGGAGCTGGTGGCCCGCGCCATCCACTATACCAGCCCCCGCAAAGACAAGCCCTTTGTGTCGGTGAACTGCATGGCCCTGAACCCCGGCGTGCTTGAGAGCGAACTTTTCGGGCATGAGAAGGGATCATTTACCGGTGCTGTCGCCATGCGGCGCGGGCGCTTTGAACAGGCGGACAGCGGAACGCTGTTTCTGGATGAAATTGCGGAACTCACGCCTGACCTTCAGGTCAAACTGTTGCGCGTCCTGCAGGAGCGGCGTTTTGAACGCGTGGGCGGCGGCGAGGAAATTGAGGTGGATATTCGCGTGGTGGCGGCCACCAACAAGGATCTTGCCGCGCTGGTGGAGAAGGGGGCATTCCGCGATGACCTCTACTACCGCCTTAACGTTGTGCAGGTTCCCCTGCCGCCCCTGCGCGAGCGCAGGGAAGACATCCCCCTGCTTGTGGCGCACTTTGTGGAAAAGGTCTGCACAGACAATTCCATGCCGCCCAAGACCTTCAGCACGGAAGCGCTGAACTACCTCACGGGCTACGAGTGGCCGGGCAACATCCGCCAGCTTGAAAACGTGGTGGAAAGCTGCCTTGTGCTGGTGCCGGGCAATGTCATTGACGTGGACAATCTGCCCGCCGAGATCCGCGATGAAGAATCGCAGTTCAAAAGCGCGGTGGACCTGCTGCCCGTACAACTTGATCTGGCTGATACGCTTGAAAAGATTGAAGCCGCGCTTATCCGCCGTGCCCTGGTGAGGGCGGAGCTTGTGCAGGTCAAGGCAGCAGAATATCTTGGAATTTCAAAAAGCCTGCTGCAATACAAGCTCAAAAAATATGGCATCACCGGCCATTAATTAGTTTTTGGGGCAGGGCAGGGGGCAAGCATTTTTGCCTGCATTGCTTTGGGAATTACAGCCAACACACAATTTTCGCAGACATGCTGTCTGTGTTTCAGCCCCTCCATAGATATGGAAAACAGGGCGTCCTGGCTTCGGCTGAGGGCGCCTTTTTTATTTTTTTTCATGTTTTGTTGAGTAAAAAACTATTTAAATACCGCTATGGTATGTTGGGCAAAACAGGGCGAATATGCCAGACCAGTTGCAAATTTGCGTCAGAGGTCTTTACAGAAATGATATTTTTTTATAGGTTGAGCAACCAGTCAATAGGCTGAAAGATTTTGAAATACAAAGGCTCACAGCAGGTAATTGCCCACAGGCATATTGCGTGGTATCACTTCTTAAAATGCTGTATTATCGACAGAACGAGTGATCAAACAGGGCGGTATTATTCCTGAGTTTTTGTCGGTCAAGGTTGAAATCTGACTCGGGTTAGTATTTGCGTGACGCTGGATTTTGATCCCGTTTACATCTGGCAGAAAAAAGGGCCGCGCTGCATGCGCGACCCTCGAATAGTGGTGACCAAAAAGCCAGCGACCAGAAGTTTTACCCCCGGCGCTTGGCGAGACGCTTTCTGAGGTTTTCTGCCACATCGGCAGGATTCATGTGGACGCGGGCAATGCCGCTTTCCATGGCGGCCTTGGCTGTGGCGGCTGCTACCAGAGGAGCCACGTCCGGATTCAGGGTCGAAGGAATGATCATGCCGGGGCTGAGCTCTTCAGGTTTGACGAGTTCGGCAAGGGCCTTGGCGGCGGCGATCTTCATGGCATCGTTGATGTCGGTGGCGCGCACGTCAATGGCGCCCCGGAAGATGCCGGGGAAGGCCAGCACGTTGTTGATCTGGTTGGGGCAGTCGGAGCGGCCCGTTGCCACCACTTTTGCGCCGCCGTCAAAGGCGCGCTGCAGGGGCCATATTTCGGGAATGGGGTTTGCCTGGGCAAAAACAATGGGATCCTTGGCCATGCTGCGGATCATGTCTTCGTTCAGGGAATTGGGCGCGGAAACGCCAATAAAGACATCAGCGCCCTTAATGGCCTCGGCCAGGCCGCCCTTGATCTTGTTGGGATTGGTGTGCTTGGCGATTTCATCCTTGTAGGGATTCATGCCTTCGGGGCGGCCCTGCCAGATAGCGCCCTTGGAATCGCACATGATGACGTTTTTGAGTCCCACGGCCATGAGCAGCTTGATGATGGCAATACCCGCAGCGCCAGCGCCGCTGGTGACAACGGTCACTTCATCAAGTTTTTTGCCAACAATTTTCAGAGCGTTGATAAGACCGGCCAGAGTAACAACAGCGGTGCCGTGCTGGTCGTCATGGAAAATGGGGCCTTTGAAGATGCCGTTCTTTTTCAGGGTGTCTTCAATGACAAAGCATTCAGGGGCCTTGATGTCTTCAAGGTTCACGCCGCCAAAGGTCGGGGCCATCAGTTCAACCAGCTCCACGATCTTGCCGGTGTCCTTGGTGTCCACGCAGATGGGGAAGGCGTCCACATCGCCAAAGGTTTTGAACAGCAGGGATTTGCCTTCCATAACGGGCATGGCTGCGGCAGCGCCGATGTTTCCAAGGCCCAGCACGGCAGTGCCGTTGGAAACAACGCAGACAAAATTGGAGTGGTTTGTATAAACATCAAGCATTGCGGAATCTTTATGAATTTCCATGCAAGGCTCGGCAACGCCGGGCGAGTAGGCCAGGGTGAGGTCGTCGTTATCGCGCACAGGGGCTTTGACCCGAACCTCTATTTTCCCCTGATATTCCTTGTGCATGGCCAGGGCTTCTTCCCGCAGGTTCTTGATACGTGACATCACTTGCTCCTTCATCTGTTTGTCTGCCGTGACAGTGTAAAAAGTGCGCCTGTCGGCGCGGGGCAGCCTCAGTTGAACATGCTCGCAAAAAAGTTTTTGGGCCAGCAACAATGTGGCATTGCGGGCAATCGCCGGAAGTAACCGGCCAGCCGCAGCATTTTGTGTCGGCCTTCTTGTATAAGTATACAGAAATTCATGGGGTAAGGAAATATCTTATGAAAATTTTGTAAAGGTTTATGGGATTACTGCTTTTTTGATGGGCGGATTCAACTTGCAAGTGCAACACCCTCAAGGTTGAATGAAAAGGCAAGGT